>Ga0310691_10000055_pt1 | contig 219718 bp, 198 predicted proteins | sample 176DNAGHGlowgp2_FD_203887 | JGI IMG/M metagenome (GOLD analysis project Ga0310691, IMG submission 203887) | Sheep rumen microbial communities from Palmerston North, Manawatu-Wanganui, New Zealand - 1766 DNA GHGlow gp2 (v2) (version 2) | ecosystem: Host-associated > Mammals > Digestive system...
TCACAAATGGATTTATTTTGCGAAAAGGCCAAAGCCCCTTTACCGTGGGTTTCGGCTTATTTTATTATATATTGTCATAGATGTTGATTACCCTTTTCCCTGTTTGTTTTGCATATCTCATTGCAGCATAAGCCCCGCCGTATTCGTGTTCAAGTGCGCAGATCACAAGGTCGCTGCGGTCGGTCATCACCCTATTGCGAACTTCAATAGCCGCTTTCGGGTGTGCCTGCGACGATTCATAGCATATCTGCACCTCGTCATAATACGCCTCGAAACTCTCCTTGTTATCTCTGTACTCCGCCCGTTCATAGGGCAGTACAAGTATGTGAGAAACGTTTCCGCAGGCGTATTTCTCCTTACAGCGGCGGATAACTGATGATGCCAGCTGGTCAAATTCGCCGTCCCTGCCGACGAGAAAATCTGTGTATTCTTTGGAAAGGATAATCTCACGTAATACTTTTTCAAGTCGGTTCTCGATGATAAAAGGGTCGGAAAGACTCCGGGTTCCGAAAAATGTGACAGTATAAATATACATGAAAACACCTCCCACGCAATATCACTATCAGTATAACGCAACAATGATGCTATGTCAACGCTTTGCAAGGCTTAATATTTGCGCGGTATTGTACTATAATATTGTTGGGAGGGTGAGGAAAATGGATATAGCCGAGCGTTTAAGATCAATCAGAAAATCAAAAAACATCAGCGTTTATAAGCTTTCTCAGCTGTCTGGTGTTTCGGAAACCCATATCAGAGATTTGGAGCGCGGTGACCGTAACCCATCCTTTGATACTCTGAACCGATTGTCAGTGCCTTTGGGTATTACTCTTTCAGAATTGTTCAATGAATCAGAGGAAACTGCTTTCCTAAACAGTACAGAAAAAGAGCTTCTTAACTGCTATCGTATGCTTTCAAATGATAAGGCCGAAAAGCTGCTTGATTTTCTTAAAACTTTAGTATAAAAAAGGGGAACTGTTGTGCGTGATGACAACAGCTCCCTTTTCAACTTTTTAATTGGAATCAATTACCTCCAGCATCATCCGCGCCCCAGCCTTGTACCCCTTCTCGAACTCATACCGATACCCAAGGTTCGCCAGGTCAATCTCGGCATTCTGATACTTCCTGAGGAGCGTCTCGACTTGCGGATATTTTTCCAGTATCTCATGCTCCAAATCACAGACACTCTCAAAAAACTGCACATACTCCGCACCCCACTTTGATTTCCTTATCGCCGTTGCACGATTGCTATCATACAGTTCATCAATCACGCTTTTCACTTTCTGCCTCCTTCAACAACTGCATCGCATAATCATACAACCCCGGCTTCATCAGCAGCGCACGGACTATCTCCTTTTCATAGCTGCGAATGATCTTGGTAGAGAGCATCCCGAAATAAAGCGCCGAATAATCAGTATCATCCATACTGTCGATGATATGCGCGGTCACATCTTCCGGCAGAGGATACTTCTGCTTCATCCACCGCACAGCATATTCCTTACGCCGTTTCGGGTTGAAGAATTTTATCTTTTCCAATTTCTTTTTGCCTTCAGAATGATAAGTCAACACGACTTGAAATAACATTTTCCTGACATCATCGTCAAGCTTTGTCGTTTCATCGGACCACTCATAAATCTTATCGTAAGTGATGATAAGATCATCGCCGCTTTTTTTCGACCTATCAAATTCTCTTTCAACTTCTTCATAGAACGCCTCAACGATTTTCTGACGGACGAAAAGCTTGCCATTTCCTGCAAGTGCATCATCAATCATTTGCTCTGTGTTGTCGTTTGGAAAGCTCCTTTTTACACTTTCACGCATTTCTTCAAGCGGAATATAAGCGTCAATAACACGGCGTTCAAAACCGCTGTTTTTTGCAAGCATACGCGCTTCTAACATTGCTTCCTCGTCTGGCACAGTTTCAAAAGGGTCTATCCGTGTGAACTCATATAGGGGCTTTCTCTTTATATGTACTTTGCCGACTATCAGATAGACGATCAGATCACGGACATCTTTTCCGAGCTCCTTGAACAGTTTGGATAATCCGTCTAAAGACAGTCCCAGTTCTAGCCAATCCCGGACTATATCAGCTGCATCAGTGCTCTGTTTATGCTCCAAGAAATAACGCATTAATTGAGACTCATCAATGTATTCCGCTATGTATTTCTTGAATTCTGGACCCCATGCACCCTTGAACATTACCATATAGCGCTCAAGCAGATCATAGCCTGTGAAGCCTCTGTCAAACAACATGAAATACAGTTTCATATAGTCGTACTGTATTGGAATGTATCCCTTTCGCCCAGTGACCTCTTCTACTATCTTGCACGCTTCAATGCACTGTCCGTGTGTTATTCTGTCTCCGTAAACAACTGCTGCGTCTGTGAAACTGCTTGATATCAAACACGCAATTGCAAGAAGATACATATGCGGTCGATTTCCGAAAGTCTTAGTGCCAAAATAGGGCGTGAAGTACTTTTCCTCTTCGGATTCTTCATTAAAAAAAATATGATATAGATACTCTATCACATCAACATCCTTCCCCGCATCTGCGTCATTTGGAAGATACTTCGTGACATCTCTTTCAAGCTCATAATCCTGAATGCAGTAACCCTGAACCATATCTCCGATGATGTGTATTTTACCTCCACACTCTTTTACGGGAACAAGGCATTCGATGTTATAGTCCCTCACCGTCTTCACTTCGGTGTCTGCAAGCTGTCCCGCTTTCGCTATTTTGAGGCAGTCCTCATATACCTCCACCCATTTCTTAGGATCAATTTTTGTCGCATTGACCTGTGCAAAAATACTTGTACTCAATGATTTTTACTCCTTTCAAAATATAATATTTTGAGGGGCTCCGAAGAACCCCTCATAAACTTCATTATGATCTTAGTGCGTCCAATGTCTCACGGCTGAACTTGAAATCCTGCGCCTCAATCGGCCTTTCCAAAAGCAGCCCTTTTGCATCGGCACACCTGCTCAGCATAGCCGCCAGCTCTCCCGGCATTTTCGTTGTAGGATCAATAAGAACGGACTGTATCACCATTCCATACGTCCCCTCCAAAGAGAGCGCATATCCGGGAATAAACGGTATCTGCTCAAAGCTGCCGACCTTCTCGTAAACGAGATAGTCATCGCCGAACTCCTCTGTTTCAACTTTCAGCTTACGCTTATACCATTTGCAGCGGGATAAAACGTATCCGTCCTCTGTGATAACAAAATCGTCTTTTAGATAATCGAGCCGCTTCATCTCGCCAAAGCGATGGACCTTGTCGCCCTTTCTTTCCTTTGCCGTTTTTGTAATGACTACCGGCATCCCATAAAACCCCGACACTTTTACCGGCATAGGATATGCGCTTTCCGGCATTTCGCATTCCGTTACTGCCTCGTAAGTATAAGTGAACTCGGGACGCTGCTGACGCATTATCCTTTCATTAACCTCGCGGGCTTTGTACTCCCGTGAGAACAGCAGCGACATGACCTCGTCAAGCGCCTTTTCTTCATCAACAACACGTCCGTTGAAGAACTCAAAGCCCTTTGTGTCGCCGTTTCTGATCAGATCGACCATTTCAAGGAACTCCCTGTCTTCGCGTTCCATACGCTGATCGACTTCAATAAAGTCAAGGCTTTTCCAGCCCTCCGCCATAGCAGCTGTTGTGTAATCGTTTCTCCTACATACGACCTGCGTTTTAAGGTCACCTACAACAATTACCCGCATATCAGGATTAAACTTGTCCCTCAATGCGATGAAGGCTTCAATGTCCTTCGCCGATATAAGGTCAACTCCGTATATGACGGTCAGCCCGCTGCACCTCATAGCTCTTTCTGCGATATCCTTATCGCCGTTAATGAGCTCTTCAAGCCAAATGCAGTCTTTTATAACGGCAAGTCTTTCAGTTCCTGCGCAGACAATGGTCTGCTCATGACGTTTTCTCTCTTTGAGGAGCTCTTCCAGAAACTCCTCGCTGCCGTATAGGCAGATGTTCCTGTTTGTGCGAAGGATCAGCGCCTCCGCTTCCTTTTTGTTTTTGATGATTTCCTTCATTTGAAAAACCGTCCTTTCTACGTTATTTTTTAGAGGCATAAAAAGACAGAGTCTCCTTATAACGGAAACTCTGTACTAAGATACTTTTACCTCTTAACTATATTATACCATACATTTATATGGGCGACAAGGGCAAACGTCATTTTTTTACGACTCCCTATTTGATGAGATAGTGCTGAACAGTAGTATCCGATCTGTAGTGATGCAGAATAGTCACAGATACATATAATACAGCTACACGATCAAATACAATCTCTTTTCCTTGCGCTTCCAACATAGCTTTGCCTGCTCCTCTTAACCTATACGGGAGATCAAGCTTTTCTTTCAAGGGCTTGTTGTGCCTATTAAAGAAGTCAATTAAAAACTTCTTATAGAACTCCCTGCGTTCCGGATGCACCTTTATATCCTCTATTACCCGTTTGTACTCGTCCAATGCGCATAATGCCCTCGCATGATGAAGGTCCGCATCATGGTTCATCTGTTCTTTAGTGAGCATAAGAGTCCGTCCGTCGGCTATGGCGTCATAATAATACTTCTCTATAACGCTTATCTTATCCGGGTCGGTTATATAAGTTTCATTGTGTTTGCCACCTTTCCCAATTGAACTTATAACGACACTGTCTTTTCCCCATTCTATATCAGTTATAGAGAAACGTGCAAGCTCCGCCCGCCTTAAACCGACAGCACGGTTCAGTTCTAGGGATTCAGACGCTCTCTTATCATTAAAACTGTCTCTTATCGCAGGCTTCACTCCTCTTATGACCTCAGAGTATCTTCTAATAGGGTGAGTATAATCCACAACATACTGCCCCGTAGCCTTGCATACAGCGGAAAGTTTCAGGTTGATAGTGTTTGCGGAGTCACCTCTCTTTATAAGGTGTTCAATATAGGGCTGTATATACCGGACAGACTCCTCTATTGTGGTACGCGAGGTACCCGTTTGCGCTGCAACAAATAAGGCGAAGTCTTTTACAAACCTTATATAAGACTTCATCGTCCCATAACTGAAAATCTTATCTTTAGCTACATCTATATGAAGCATAGCCCTCTTTATATCCTCCATACTCCGGTGCTCTATAATCATTTGGTTCCTAACAGCACGGCGCTGCTGCAATGTCTTAACCTTATAGTCGCGTTTGCTCTCTCCATAAGCGGCCATAGCTTCAAGGTTAGTACGGAGGGCGTAGGTAAGCTGTTTGGTACGGTTTCTTTGCATAGTGATCTCTCCCTTTAAAAAATTTTGTCAGTTGAATTATTTGCCGTAATTTAACACTTTTGATTTATCCCGTAGGAAAGGAAGCGGTCATCTTCCACCGGCGTTTGGGGCATTTTAAGTCCGCTCAGTGACTTTGGACGTATAAGGCTGCCCAGACCGTCGGCTCAAAAGCAAAACGCAAAACCTTGCCGACATAGGTTTCTTCATTTGCACTATTATTAGTGCCTATTTTTCTGCGCCTATAAAGGCGATTCAACTGACTCCGGCCACCAAGCACTTATGATGCGCCGGTTTTGCTGTCCCTATAACGACAGCTATGAAAGAGAGATCGCTGTACGGAAACGATCATCAACGCGCTTCCTCCGCCAAGCACGGTTTGAGCTTTGTATTTTCCTTTATAAAGGAACCCAAAGCAGTATCTATATAAAAAGGAATGCATCTGCCTTCCTTGAAACAAAACAAAAAGTACAGAGTTTCGCTGTACTGAAACTCTGTACTTGGGGATACTATCCTTCTACCTATATTATATCATATCTTTATAAATCAAACAAGGGGTTTCTATTTTTTATCAATGTCAATATGGTTCCATATTTATAAAACCATAATAAGTATAATTGAAGCACTTAGTTCAGAAAATTCCCTGTTCTACCTGAATTACCTGAAATACCTGATTTACCTGAATTCAGGTAATTGCAGGGGTTAGTATATCAACAAAGAATACAGTTCCATATTAACCTTCCTAATCCGCTGCTATCAGGTTACACCTCGCCATATGGGCGGGTGTAACCCGATAGCTGAAGCTAAAAGAGTGAATCCTATATGCTCAAATCAGAGTAAAAACTGCTCTGTTTTTATAAAGAAAAAACCCCGAAAATCATCCGTTTGGAATGACTCCGGGGCTTATATAAAAGTAATATTGTCTGTATATATAATACCATAAAATAGGGTAAATGTCAAGTGCTTACATTTGAGTTGTTCCTATCTATGTGGACAACGGGTTGAAAATTCCGATAATCATTTGTTATACATTGCTGCAGTGCTTGCCAATAAAAAAATACCATCAAATCAAGATACACGCATTTGATCTCCATTGAATCATTGGCTTTTCAGTGTCACCTGTATATTTCCAATATGTGGAACAGTGGCTTTTTAGTGTCACCTGAACCGTATTTTCCCTTCATTATAGAAGCCTATTCATAGAATCAATGGATTACATAAAAAATGCTTCCGACTTGCAAACCGCGATAATACGGGTTTTTACAGAAATGACCTTTCTGAAGTATTTTTGAAAAACCACGAAACAAGCCTCTAATTCTTGCATTAAGTTCACTGGCTTTTTAGTGTCACCTGAACGCCCCAAAATATGGAAACAGTGGCTTTTGGGTGTCACCTGAAAATGAGTTTATCTTTCAATAATACTGTAATTCAAGAAAAACAAATGATAACGCAAAATGTGTTACTAACCCGCAAACCGCGATTTTACGTACGTTTACAGAAATCGCCTTCCCGGAGTAATTTTGGGAAAACACGAAATAGGCCTCTTATTCCAGCAATAAGTTCACTAGCTTTTTAGTGTCACCTGACTTTCAAACAGCGAATCTACGCAGTTTGAGGCTATGCATTACTATAAAGCCAGCAGATTTCAGCATTTTTTACACGAAAATTCCCTGAACATAAAGGATTATATGGCTATTTTTGTGCTCTTTAAAGCACCAAAATACGGATTCAGTGGCTTTTTAGTGTCACCTGAAAAACAAAAAGTATGATAAAAGCTTATATATTCGCAAGCACGCTTTTCTTGCAAACTGCGTATCTGCGTTATTTGCGAGCCATTTCTTATTATGGGTTAATGCATTTTCTCCGGAATTTGAGACTGGATTTTTGTGTCACCTGAAAAATGGTATAATATGGTAGGAGTGGCTTTTTGGTGTCACCTGAAAAGAAAATCCATTTGTCATCGCATTCATTATCACAATTCGTTATGATAATATAACGAGTTGCGATATATAACCTTTATTGCAGAAAGCATAGGTATAGTCAATATGAATCATATCGGAATAAAGAACACTATTATAATGATGAAGCTCTCCGAAGAGAACCAAAAGAAGATATCTACCTTTATAAAATGCGCTGATCTTTATCTGGATGAGATAAAGCTGTTAAATGATGACCAACTCAGAAAAGAACCGTATATGTCAGATAACTCGGTGATACACTACCATCTTCCTTAGGAATATACAGCTGTATTAACTGAATAGCTCCATATGTGTTCTGTTTATAAGGGACATTCTCTGCCCAGCGTGCTTTTTGATTCAGAGGGCACAAAGAAAATGACTGCATTGGCGAGCTATGTTATAAACGCTCTGAGCAAAGGCAGAACTCTTGTAGTTGACGAGCTTGACAGCAGTCTGCATTTTAAGCTGCTCAGAGCAGTTATATCGCTGTTCAACAATCAGCTTAACAACAGCGCTCAGCTTATAGCGACTGTTCATGATATCTCTTTGCTTGACTGCAAGCGTCTGTTCCGCAAGGAGCAGATATGGTTTGCTCATAAGGACAGCGAAGGAGTATATCTGTATTCTCTTGCGGAGTTCACCTCGGATAATGACGGTGTAAGGGAAACCAGTGATCTTATAGAAAAGTATAAACAGGGCGTATTCGGTGCGCTGCCTTATCCTTGTTTTTTTATTTTAAAAAATTAAATTACTTTTTTTGAAAAAAGGGCTTGACAATTTAGAGTCTATGTGTTATAATATATTTGGTTAGAAAAACCATAAGTACAGAGTTTCGTTTGAACGGCGGGACTCTGTATTTTTTATGTTCAAACACAAATAAGCTCATTATCGGCGTGGGCGGCATAAGGGTCAATGATCCCATTATAGAGAAGTATACCTTTATAAGGAATACTTCCAAATCATCCATTCTTAAGAAAGGAATTCATTTATTTGAAAACGGGGGAAGGGCACCCCATAGCTTGCATGAAAGACGAGCTTTGAAGTCCCAGTCCGCGCCGAGGTCCTCTTTTGATCCAAAGGAGACCGACATGAGCTATATCCTTTATAACCCTGCAACCCTCTCGCCTGATATCCTCAGCAAACTTCGCAACTCCCTTAATCCCACGCTTGATTCCTCCCTTGATTCCACGCTTGATCCCTCGCTTGATCCCGAGCTTGCTTCCGCACTTATATATCTGAGCAGCATCGAGAAGGTTATCTGTCCTGTCTGCAGAAAAACAATGTATAAAAATGGAAAAAGCACAAAGGAATGCAACGAAACCGACTCCATTGGCAATGATTGCAAGTTCTCTCTCGAATTATCGCGCATCAAATGCAAAAGCGAGCGCTGCTATGTTGAGCTCAAGTATTTCCAGGATACATATCCCGGAAGCACGATGAAGCCTTCAGAGTATTTTAAGACCGTCGGAGAAACCGCACTACTCCTTGGCTTGGAATCAGCTGCTGAAATCTTTAATCTTGATGAAATGGTCGTTAAAAAAGCGGTAAATCTCTTTTGCACGGATCTTATCAAGCCTAATCAGGATGATACCCTTGCTTTTCATATGATTGAGACCAGCGAGCAAAAGTATCTTATTGTTATTGACGTAGACAAGAAAATGATTGTTGACGTTCAGAAGAAACCTTCTATTCAACAGTCAATAAGGTCAGCTCTGGATACGTTTAATACAATTAAGCGTATAATTATTCCCAACGATGAAAAGATAATGGAATGTATTAATTCCACTGGCAGAAACTCTTTGGTCGTTACTGTTGAACGGACAAAAGGAAGTTATACGAAGAAATTGATGATAGAAGACATTGATATGAAAACCATAGTGTCCGCTCATAATAAGGTCATTAAATTTCTGCATGCTAATCCCAAATCTACGCTCAAAGAATTGTCGGGATTGAAAGGATATCTATAATAGATAACTAAACATGCATTTCCCCGAACGGAAAAGCTCCGTTCGGAGAATGATCATTTTCCGGTATTTGATTTATCATCATCATCCATATCCATCATCTTCTCTATTTCCGTCTCAATAAGATCTTCAAAGTACCTGTTGATCTTTTCCTGATATCCTTCTTCGACTTCTGAAAAAGTATGGGTATAGAAGGTCTTCATTACTATATCCGTTTTCCAGCCGCCAAGCTTCTGAATATAGACAGCAGGAATATTCAGTTGATCAAGCTTGGATGCAAAAATGTGACGGAGCTTATGAAGACTTATGTCATAGCCCTGCTGCTTCATCAGCTTTTTGAAGTTTTTGGCTAAGTAGTTGTACCCCTTTTCGATGATAAAATCTTCATCGGACTTATGAGGTATCTTACTTATCTTTTCCAAAAGATATGGAGGAAGAGCATTGGTGCGGGTGCTGCTGTCGGTTTTGTTGACATCTCTGAGGACATCCTTTCCTCCGCTGTAGACAAGCGCTCTTCTAACAGATATATAATTCCCTTCGGGGGAGATGTCTCTGAACTGCAATCCCCGCACCTCACTGATACGGAGAGATAACCACATTGATAACAGGCAGGGCAGTTCAAGAGGCGTTCCTATTACTGCCTTTATAACGACTTCGGGTTCGGGGAGTATTATCTCCTTTTTCTTTTCACGAGGCAACGTCACCTTTCCAAGCGACTGAAGCTGTATCCCCATAGAACTTGCAGCTGAATATACAAGCGAAAGTCCCTGACGGACTGTTTTTCTTGACAGTCTCGCAGCGTCACAGTTAACGGCTGCCTGAATATCTATAAGCCTAAGTTCTTGAACGGGCTTATCCATAAGCTGCTGCATACGTGTCCGCATGATAAGATCGTAGCTTCTTATCGTTGTTTCGGAGACCACATTCCTGCGGGCTTCAATGTACCTGAAGATTGCAGCCTCAACGGTGATATCCTGCTGAGGGATCCCGCATCCGTGTTTCTGCTTGTACTCAGTTGCAGCTTTGATAGCCTCCCATTCTGTTGAGCGGACGAATCCTTTAATGATCTTCTTTCCGTTACGGTCAACGCCAAGATAGGCGAAAGCACGATAGTTTCCCGAAGGAAGAGGTGTTGTTTTCATCAGCTTCTCCTTTCCGCTTCACATCCCAAGCAGCTCTGCAAGAGTAAGATTCCTGACGGCAAGGAACTTGTCAAGCTGTCCAAGGGTGATGTTCCAGGGCTGTGTGTTATAGTTGTAGAGCGTCCTAACTGTTGCGTTCAGATCATCCGCAAGCTCTGAATCCGATATTTCATTGATTGCCTGGAAATATCTTATCTTCGCCCATATCATTTTTGAAGGGCTTACAAGCTTTGGTTTTTTCATCAGCTTTCATCTCCTGTCTCATTAAGGGGCGTGTTGGTAAGTGTATGCTGTCATTGCTTGAACTTAATGAATTATCTCATTCCTTTTTTCTAAGCTTTCAGTAGCTTTTATATATATTATAAGGAAAGAGGTTCAAATTTTTGCTTCATGAAAGCAAAACTAATCATTGGATTTTTCCATTCAGAGAGAGCTTTTGCGCTCTCCCTGAAAGAAAAATACGGCTTGGTTTTCAACATTTCAACTTCATTTCAACACGGTTTCAACCGAGTTTTCAACAGCTCATTCAAGTTTCGTTTCCTCTGAATGATCCACCTCATATATAGGTGATCCGAAATACCTGACATAGATCATATCAGGTAACGTCAGATAGGAATGCACCCTCCTGATGAGTTCTGCTCCCTCAAGCTCGGCAAGCACCTTGCGACACTTAGGCAAGGACACCCTCAGGAGCCCTGCAAGCTCTTCCTGCGAGAAGAAGATGAAGGGGTAGCCATCCCTGTCATGGAAGCGAGGGTTGGTCCTTGATGCGAGTGCTCTCTCGAACATCAGGAAGTACGCAACGATTGCCAGGATCGTGAGGTGCTTCCACTGCGGATCCACGATCATTACCTTGGAGACCCGCAGGAAGGGCGTGATCGGATAGTTCTCATTCGGAACTATCGGTTCGTAGGTCGATTTTAACTTTTCAGGCATATGTTTTGCCTCCTTAAAAATTTGTTGCCGGCCGACAAAACCATAATATCATTGATAACCGATTCCTGCAAGGGTTTTTGAAATTCAAAGCCCATTCTTGTGGAGGCCAATTTAAACCGCGTATCTGCGCCGTTTGCGAGCGGCTCCACAAAATCCGATTTCTTTGTGCATTTTGCACAAAAGCAATCATGGCTCAGCTTTGGAACAGGAAGCTCCACACCTTTGCCTTCGATGACTTGATTTGACTTTCAGTCAAAATTATGGTATAATAAAGATGTAACAATCCGATGTATCAGTCCTAAGGAAAGGACGGATACGTTAATGAAAACTACAAAACTTGCATCAGGAAATCACAGGATCCAGGTCTATTACGGGAAAGACAAAAATGGAAAAAAGCTCTTCAAGAGCTTCACAGCCCCCACTGAATGGGAAGTTCTTAAAGCTGTTGAGGATTTCAGATCCAAAAACGCTATCGGCGTTGATGACCCGGCTGATCTGACTGTAGAGGGTGCGATATTGCGGTACATCGGTTCCAGAAGCAATATCCTTTCTCCTTCAAGCCTCAGGAGCTATGATCTGATAAGCAGAACACGGCTCCAGCTCATCAGCAAGCATAAGATTGGTAAGCTCACTCTGATAGACATTCAGTCCGCTGTTAATGAGGATGCTGCAAGGCTCTCCAGAAAGTCGATCAGAGAAGCTGTCGCACTGCTTTACAGCGCAGCCGCAGCCAACGGCGTAGATCTTCGCCGGCTTGGTAAGGTCAGTTTGCCGATGCATAAGAAGCACATTAAGGAATTGATGCCCGTTGAGCACCTCATTCCCTTGATTGTCGGCACCAAGCTTGAGCTGCCTTGTCTGCTGGCAATGTGGCTCTCATTGAGGATCAGTGAAGTCAGAGGGCTGAAATTCTCGGATATTTCCGAAGACGGCAAGTATATCACAGTACAGAGAGAACGTGTTTACTGCGACGGCAAGGACTATGTCCGTGAAATAAACAAAACGGTCGAGAGCACAAGAAAAAATGCACTCCCGACCTATATCCTCGATCTTATCAACGCTGTTCCTCACGACAGCTGTGACGACTTTATCATCACCCTTGGTTACAACAATATTTATAAATCCTTCAAGAGACTGATGATCAAGCACGGCAGCAGTATGACATTTCATGACCTTCGCCATGAATTTGCCACGACCCTTAACGACCTGGAGATCCCCTCGGCATACATTCAGAAACTTGGCGGGTGGAACACAGACAACATAATGAAGTCGGTTTACACTCACACGACCCGCACCAAGGAAACTGAGTACCAGCACAGGATAGACGAGTTTTTCTCAGGCATTATCAGCAAAGGCCCGGATCCAAAATAAGGAAAAATGCTGCTGAAAAGTGCGTGAAAACTCGTGAAGAACCGTGAAGAACGATCACAAAACAGGTCAATTGATCATCGAAATACTCAATTATTCGGATTGAAAGTAAGTACGCATTTATTCATTTTGCCTGTATCGCGAAAAAATTCGTGAAAACTTTTTTGCAATTTGTCTTCACGAAATGCAGTTGAATTTCAAAATATTCAGTTTAACCTGCACCCGCAAACCGCGTATTTTCGGCATAAAAAGAACTCAAACCCCGTAGATACGAGGTTTGAGTTAACTGGAAATTATGGCGCGGATTGAGAGATTTGAACTCTCGCGCCCCTTTCGAGACCTACTCCCTTAGCAGGGGAGCCCCTTCACCACTTGGGTAAATCCGCAAAGTGCTGGCATTAAAAAATAATTGGCGGACAGGGTGGGATTCGAACCCACGGTACGTTGCCGTATCACCGGTTTTCAAGACCGGCTCCTTAAACCACTCGGACACCTGTCCATTTATCCGCTCGCCGGCGACTAGATTATTATAGCATATAATCAGGGCTTTGTCAAGCCCTTTTATCGATGCAATATTATTAAACTTGCAACAATTCACTATCGTCAGCTTTTGAACCTGTATTTCCTGTTATCTATTAAGTTTTTATCCTTTGCTAAACATTATTCAATACTTTTAACAAAAATATTTCAGAGGGTTAAAAATGATTTGTTATTTTTATCAATTTACAAATCCGGTATTTAGTTATATAATATAACTAGAGTTTGAGAGATCAGGCTCCAGTCAACTCCCTGCTCCGGCGCAAGGCCGCTTCGGGCAGAGAGTACAGACATATTAAGGAGGAAACCAAAAATGAAGAAGAACACAAAGATGACAGTAGTACTGGGCGCACTAGTTGCCCTGACCATGGCTCTCGCAAGCTGCGGCAGCAACAGCTCCAGCAGCTCGACAGCAGCTACCACCACAACAGCAGCTACCACCGCTGCAACAACAGCCGCTGATGCAGCCGACACAAAGGCTCCCGAAGAGACTAAGGCTCCCGAAGAGACTAAGGCTCCTGAGGAGACAAATGCTCCCGAAGAGAGCAAGCCCGATGCAGGTGACACAAAGGTCGATGTTGAGGCTCTGACATCCAATGTCTGGATGGCAGCATCTCTGGTAATGGAAGACAAGTCTACTGTTACTATCGAAGAGTATGCAAACAATAAAGGCGCTGACATTTCGGATCTCTCTGTAAACCTGGCATTCACTCCGGACGGCAAGTTCATTGTCGTAACTTCTTCCGGCGTTCAGACCGGTACATACACTGTTGTTACCGAGGGTATCAAGGTAACTCTTGACGACGGCAAGAACACCGAGTTCGAGATGACCGATTCCGACGGCACAAAGCTCCTCGCCGAAGAGGAGAAGGAGCCCCAGGGCGATATCTACGGCACTATCTACGGCATCAACCCCAACGCTACCGTTGAGGAAATGGTAAACGCTGCTAACGGCGGCGCTCAGCAGGGCGAAGGCGAAGAGCAGCAGGCTGAAGGCGAAGGCGAAGAGCAGCAGGCCGAGGGCGAAGGCGAAGAGCAGGCTGAAGGCGGCGAGGAAGCTGCTGAGTAATACACTCACAGCTCAGGATCTCATATAACACAAAAAAGGCTCCGAAGGGTTTTGTTCCTCCGGGGCCCTTCTTTTTTTACGGTCTGCGCCTTCCCTGCCCTGCACAGCTCTTATCCCGCTGCCTTGGCGCGGCAGGCTCCGGTCATCCTCCTGCGGAGATAGCTGTCCCAAAAAACGGACTGTTCCCCTATACAGCCTCAGAGGTCATAATACAGGCCGTATTTATCAGCAATATCCAGGAAACGCTGATAGTAGCCCTCCTTGAAGAATACACACATACGCCTGTCGGGAGAATTGATCTCGCCGTTATAAGCCAGCAGCTCATCCGCCAGCTCCGGGGTCATGTGATAGAGATTTGTGACCAGACGGCAGAACTTCATATTGTTTGCTATGCCGAAATGCTGCTTTGTAAAGAAATGGGTACATTCATGGCTGCGGCGGATGAGCAGTGACTTCTCCGCCCAGAGCTCTCTGCTGAGGCCCCGATCCTCCGGGGCAGCGAAGAGCTGTTGTCCTTTTCAGGCCTTCCGCTCCCGGTATGCGGTTCCGTTTCAAACCGTTTTCCATATCCCTGCTCCGGGAGCTGCTCTGCGAAAGGAGCGTTCTTTATTACTTAGCCCCCAGCTCAGCCCAGACTTCGTCAACGAAGCTGCTTATCATGTCCGAGGTTATCATCGTGCTCCTGGATATGCCTGATCTGATGCAGAATTCGGAGATATAGATCTTTACGGCGGCTTTGCTCGCTCCTGCGTTGTACTGCTCTGTTATCATTCCTTTGAGCTTGGTTTTGAGCATCGCCGGCATCTCTCCCGATACGCCCCCGCTGACCGCTTTCAGGTCATCGGCACTGAGCTCTGTGTCCTCGGCTTTTTCTGTTATGTTCCTGTTCATTTTGCTGCCCTCCCTGATCTTTTCTTTAAGTATATCTTTTTGGCTGTGTTTACAGTAATAGTCATTATACCATTTTTTAGGTTTGTTTGCACCGATTTTGTCATCACCGAGCCGGAGAAAAGGGGAAATTCGTATGAATAGACAACATTTCGCAGTGCTTTTTGTGAATAGCACTGATATGCTTTGAGCCTGCACCGACAGGATGTGCAGCCATGCTTTCAAAGAAAAGGCCGCATATCCTTCCCTGCTTCAGTAGGATATGCAGCCTTTGCCTGTATCTGTTTTTGAGCTATCCGAGCAGCTCTGTCAGCCTGTCCGCTGCGATGCGGGTGTCCTCCGGAGAGCCGAAAGTGGAAAAGCGGAAATATCCCTCGCCGCACTTTCCGAAGCCCTCGCCGGGGGTGCCGACTATCTGCGCTTCGTTCAGCAGAAGATCGAAAAATTCCCAGCTCCCCATTCCTTTCGGGCAGCGCAGCCAGATATACGGTGCGTTCTTTCCTCCGGTGTACCAGATACCCAGCTTGTCCAGAGCCTGCATCACCGTTCGGGCATTCTGCTTGTAAATACCGATGTTTGCGTGTATCTGCTGCTGCCCCTCGGGTGTGAACACCTCGCAGGCTGCCCTTTGGATTATATAGGATACGCCGTTGGTCTTTGTTGTGCGGTTGCGTATCCACATATCGTTCAGCTCCATGCCGCACCGTGTCAGCTCATGAGGGATGACCGTATAGCCCAGACGGGTCCCTGTAAAGCCTGCTGTTTTGGAAAGAGAGCAGATCTCGACAGCGCAGGTGCGGGCGCCCTCTATCTCAAATATCGAATGAGGCAGGCTGTCGTCCTCGATAAAGGCTTCATAGGCCGCGTCGAACAGGATCACAGCGCCCCTTGCGTTGGCGAAATCCACCCAGGCTCGGAGCTGATCGCGGCTGAACACCGCTCCTGTCGGATTGTTCGGCGAGCAGATATAGATAAGCTCTGCTGCGAGGCTCTCATCCGGCATGGGAAGAAAGCCGTTCTCCTCGCTGGAGGGCAGATGCACGATCTCTCTGCCGCCCATAACGTTGGCATCAACATAAGCAGGATAAGCGGGCTCGATTATCAGCGAACGGTTGACACGGTCGAAAAGGTCGAGGATATCTCCCAGTTCGTCAGAAGCCCCGCTGGAGATAAAGACCTCGTCATCAGCTGCCTGAACTCCCCTGCTGCGGTAATAGTCTGCAACGGCAGTCCTCAGAAAGGGGGCTCCGCACTCAGGCATATAACCGTTGAATGTCGCCGGGTCGGCCTGATCGTCGGCAGCCCTGTGGAGGCCCTTGATGACAGCATCGCACAGCGGCAGGGAAACGTCCCCGATCCCCAGCCGGTAAATATGCTCTCCGGGATGTCCGGCAAGATATGCCTTTACCTTCTGGGCGATATTGTAAAACAGATAGGAATCCTTCAGATGAGAATAATTCATATTCGGTATCAGCATACCGGTCACTCCTTTATCTTCATTTCATACTTATCCTTATGGGCTCCTGTGGGGATAGCTGTCGGATAGCTTCCCGTAAAGCAGCCCTTGCAGATACCGCTGCTGCCTGTCAGCTCGGTGAGCTTTCCCGCCGGGAGATAGCCAAGGCTGTCAGCCCCCATCATAGCGGCGATCTCCTCCGGGGTATGGCGGCAGGCCACCAGGCAGTCCTCCGAGTCGATATCGGTCCCGTAATAGCAGGGGTGCAGGAAGGGCGGCGCCGAGACACGGAAATGTATCTCCCTTGCTCCCGCCTCTCTGAGCAGAGCGACTATCCTTCCGCCTGTCGTCCCCCGGACGATGGAATCATCCACAAGCACGACCCGCTTTCCCTTTACTGTCTGCGATACCGCCGCCAGCTTTATCCTGACCTTGTCGTTCCGGGAGGCCTGAGTCGGGGAGATGAATGTCCTTGCTATGTACTTGTTCTTGATAAGGCCGATGCCGTAGGGGATGCCCGAAGCCTGAGAGAAGCCGAGGGCAGCGTCCAGCCCCGAATCCGGGACCCCTATGACCACATCCGCCTCAGCAGGGCAGCTCTCCGCCAGTATCCTCCCGGCCCTGAGCCTTGCTTCATGTACCGACACCCCGTCTATCACAGAATCAGGGCGGGCGAAGTAGATATATTCAAAGATACAGCTATGTCGGCGCTTCTTTCCGCAGTGCTCCCGCAGGGAGCGCACTCCATCCTTTGAAAAGACCAGCATCTCCCCGGGCTCGATGTCTCTGACGAAGGCTGCCCCGACCGCTGTCAGTGCGCAGCTCTCGGAGGCGGCGACATAAGAGCCGTCCGGGAGAGTCCCGAAGCAGAGCGGCCTGAAGCCGAAGGGGTCTCTTACCGCGATGAGCTTGGTCGGAGACATGACTACCAGAGAATATGCCCCCTCAATAACATCCATTGCCGCCGAAACAGCCTCCTCGATAGAGCCTGTCCGCAGCCGCTGTTTGGTGATTATATAGGCTATGGTCTCGGTATCGGAGGTGGTGTGGAAAATAGCGCCGGACATCTCCAGCTCGGCTCTCAGTTCGGCAGCATTGGACAGATTGCCGTTATGCGCCAGCGCCATCCTGCCCTTCATGTGGTTGACTACTATCGGCTGGCAGTTGCGGCGCTCGTTGCCGCCTGTTGTGGAATATCTGACGTGTCCTACCGCCATATTCCCCTTGGGAAGAGCCGAGAGCTCGGAGGGAACGAACACCTCCCCGACCAGCCCCAGGTCCTTGTGTGCGGTTATTACTCCTTCTTCGCAGACAGCTATCCCGCAGCTTTCCTGGCCTCTGTGCTGGAGAGCGTAGAGCCCGTAATATACTGTTTCAGCCAGCTCGGCCTTTTCGGGAGACCATATCCCGAAAACGCCGCATTCTTCATGGAGCCCGCTCATTTCCCGTACCTCGCTGCCGCGCTGACAAAGCCGACGAACAGAGGGTGCGGCCTGTTGGGGCGGCTCTTGAACTCGGGGTGGAACTGCACTCCGACATAGAAATCCCGCTCTGTCAGCTCAACTGTCTCCACAAGCCTGCCGTCGGGAGAGATGCCTCCCAGAGTCAGCCCCGCAGATGTCAGCCGCTGGCGGTAATCGTTATTGACCTCGTAGCGGTGCCGGTGCCTCTCGCTTATCTCCGGGACACCGTAGCAGCGCTCCATAGCCGTCCCCTTGCCGATGACACAAGGGTAAGCTCCCAGCCTCAGTGTCCCGCCCTTGTCGATGGAATCGCTCTGGCCGGGCATGAAATCTATCACCTTGTTTTTGCAGACCTCGTTGAACTCGCCTGAATCTGCATCCTCTATCCCGCAGACGTTCCTGGCATATTCAATGACCGCTATCTGCATACCGAGGCAGATACCGAAAAACGGCATATCCTGCTCTCTTGCGTATCTGACGGCAGTTATCATCCCGTCTATGCCGCGCCCTCCGAAGCCTCCGGGGACAATGACTCCCGAAGCTCCGCTCAGCGCCTCCGCGATATTCTTCTCTGTCAGCTTTTCGGAATCGACCCACCTGATGTTGATATGCCGGCCTATGGAATATCCTGCGTGCCGGAGCGCCTCCGCCACCGAGAGATAGGCATCGTGCAGTTCGGTGTATTTACCGACAAGAGCGATCTCTGTTGTCTCCCGGGCGGATTTTATCCTCTCCACCATCTCTCTCCATTCGTCAAGATGCGGCCTCGGAGCGGTGATACCCAGCCGGCGGCATACGACTCCGGAGAAATCCGATCTTTCCAGCATCAGCGGAGCCTCGTAAAGATCCGGCAGAGTTATGTTCTCGATGACACACTCTTCCCGGACATTGCAGAAAAGCGCTATCTTCCTGAAGATCGACTCCTCCAGCGGCCTGTCGCACCGCAGGACGATGATATCCGGGTGCACGCCCATCCCCTGAAGCTCCTTGACACTGTGCTGTGTCGGTTTTGACTTGTGCTCGTCGGAGCCGCTTAAAAAAGGAACGAGGGTAACGTGTATGAACATGGCATTCTCCCGGCCGACTTCAAGGGATATCTGCCTTGCGGCCTCGATAAAGGGCTGAGACTCTATATCTCCGATAGTCCCTCCGATCTCGGTGATGATAACATCCGCATCGGTCTTTTTCCCGACAGAATAGACGAACTCCTTGATCTCGTTGGTGATATGCGGGATGACCTGGACCGTTGAGCCCAGATATTCTCCCCGACGCTCCTTGTTCAGCACGTTCCAGTAGACCTTGCCGGTAGTGAGATTTGAATAGCGGTTGAGGTCCTCGTCGATAAAGCGCTCATAATGCCCCAGATCGAGATCGGTCTCGGCACCGTCCTCGGTGACGAACACCTCGCCGTGCTGATAAGGGCTCATTGTCCCGGGATCGACATTGATATACGGATCCAGCTTCTGCGCTGCGACTACCAGCCCTCTGGCTTTCAGCAGCCGCCCCAGCGATGCCGCTGTTATGCCTTTGCCCAGCCCGGAAACGACTCCGCCGGTAACAAAGATATACTTCCTCATTGGTTCTTTCTCCTTCCGGTGTATGATTCAGATGGGTGTTTTTTGCACCGCTCCCGGTGCATGGAAGAAAACTAAAAAGCGCTGGCGCCGTAGTTTGAAAGGACTCTTGCCGAAGGGTCGTTTACATCGCAGCCCTCCCAGCTCCTGTTAGGCATCCAGAAATCTGCGATCATCTCTCCCTGCCCGGGATAGTATTTCTCAAAAAGCTCCCGGTAAAGCAGGGATTCCTTTGTAAATGGCTGAGCGTGGGTATATTTGCGTCTCAGAGCTTCATACTCTGCATCGGTGTAGTATTCCCCGGCATAGGCCTTGAGATAGTTTACGAGAGAATGACCGACCGCATCCGAAAATGCCGCCTTTTCCCGCCAGAGAATGCTCTCCGGAAGTATCCCGTCCGGCTCGAAGGCCTTGCGCAGCAGATATTTGCCCTTGCCGTAGGTGTTCAGCTTCTTGGCAGGGTCGATAGCCATAACGTATTTCACAAAATCCAGATCCCCGAAAGGCACTCTTGCCTCCAGAGAGTTTACGGATATACATCTGTCCGCCCGGAGGACATCGTACATATGCAGCTCGCGGACACGCTTCTCCGCCTCCTTCTGGAATTCCTCCGCAGAGGGGGCAAAATCGGTGTATTTGTAGCCGAAGAGCTCATCGCTGATCTCCCCCGTCAGGATGACACGGATATCTGTCTGCTCGTGTATCGCCCTGCAGACAAGATACATCCCCATACTTGCTCTTATCGTTGTGATATCGAATGTCCCCAGCAGCCTGACGACTTCCTCCAGCGAAGAAATGACATCGTCCTTTGAAATGATGACCTCCGTATGCTCCGAACCTATGAAATCTGCGGTCTCTTTGGCGTATTTCAGGTCGATGGCATCCTCGCTCATCCCGATAGCAAAGGTACGTATCGGCTGATGCGACAGCTTCTGAGCGACAGCGCAGACCAGCGAAGAATCCAACCCTCCCGAGAGCAGAAAGCCCACCTTTGCATCTGCCACCAGCCGCTTTTCGATCCCCTTCACCAACTTGTCGTGGATGTTTTTGTATACTGTCTCATGATCGTCGCCGCAGAACTGATCCACAGCGGCAATATCGCAGTAGCAGATGAATCTTCCGTCCATATAGTAGTGCCCCGGAGGGAAGGGCATGATCTTATCGCAGATATCCACAAGGTCCTGCGGCTCGCTGGCGAACACCGCCGCGCCCTCGCTGTCATAGCCGTAGTAGAGGGGGCGGATACCGATAGGGTCACGGGCAGCGATATATTTCCCCGTCTGCCCGTCGAAGATGATGCAGGCAAACTCTGCGTCCAGCAGGGAGAACATATCTGTGCCGTATTCGTTCCAGAGGGGCAGAAGTATCTCGCAGTCGGAATCGCTCTGAAAGCGATAACCCTTTTTGACAAGCTCCTCCCTCTGCGCTTCAAAGCCGTATAGCTCGCCGTTGCAGACCGCATAGCTCTTTCCCAGCGAGAAAGGCTGCATCCCCTCGGGAGTGAGCCCCATTATCGCAAGCCTGTGAAAGGCCAGCAGCCCGCTGCCTGTGTCTGCGAAGCGGGTATCGTCGGGGCCTCTTGACTTTGTCCTTTCAAAGCATTTTTCCATAAGCTCTCTGTCCGCCCCGGGCGAACACCAGCCCATTATACAACACATAGTTATTCCTCCGGTCTCTGATTTTATATAAGGCAACACAGCAATGCTGTAATAACAGAACTCGGCTGCCGCATTTCTGTGGCAGCCACGTTCTTTTGTATGCAAGGGGGTCATGCCCGGTCTTATTTTACTCCGAAAAGCAGCTCGTCATAGGTCGGGAACGGCCAGAATTTTGCAGCTGTTATGGTCTCGGCCTCGTCACAGGATGCCCGTAGCTTATCCATTACTCCCAGCAATTCATCGCGGATGAGCCAGCCTGTCTCAATGACATTGGGTGCGCTCTGTACCTTTTCAAGAGCCGCTCCCAGCTCATCAAGGCTCTTGTATGCGTCGGAAGCAAGCTGCGAGAGCTTCTTGACCGTCTCGGTCTCGTAGGTGCAGGTCAGATCGGTAGCCAGGGATTTCTTGGCGTTGGCTGTCCTGGCAACGAATGCTGCGTATTCCTCGATAGCGGGCAGGATCTCTCTCTTTGCCAGCATCTCCATAGTCTTTGCCTCGATGACTACCGCCTTGCAGTAGTTCTCAAGAGTTATCTCTGTGCGGCTGCGGAGCTCGGCCTCGGTAAACACCTTATGCTCGGTGAGCATCCTGACGTTCTTTTCGTCCATAAGGTGGGGGATAGCATCGGGAGTCGTGCGGAAATTGAGCAGCCCGCGGACTTCTGTCGCTTCCTTGATCCAGGCGTCGTCGTAGCCGTTGCCGTTGAAGATGATGCGCTTGTGGTCGGTGATCGTCTTCTTTATCATCTCATGGAGCTTTTCCTCAAAATTGTCGGCAGCTTCGAGGCGGTCGGCATAGATCTTCAGGCTCTCTGCGACTGCGGAGTTCAGCATGATGTTGGCGCAGGCGATACTGTCTGCCGAGCCCACCATCCTGAACTCGAACTTGTTGCCTGTGAAGGCAAAGGGCGAGGTGCGGTTGCGGTCGGTGGTGTCTCTTGTGAACCTGGGAAGGACACTGACTCCCAGCTTCATTGTCTTCTTCTCGATGCCCATATAGGGAGTATCTGTCTCGATAGCGTCCAGGATACCCTGAAGCTCCTCTCCGAGGAAGATAGAGATAACAGCCGGGGGCGCTTCGTTGGCGCCGAGACGGTGATCGTTGCCGGCTGTCGCAACCGAGATGCGGAGCAGATCCTGATAGTCGTCAACAGCCTTGATGACAGCGCAGAGGAAAAGCAGGAACTGTGCGTTCTCATAGGGGGTGTCTCCGGGAGTCAGCAGGTTGACACCGGTATCTGTGGCGATAGACCAGTTGTTATGCTTGCCGGAGCCGTTGACGCCTGCAAAGGGCTTTTCATGCAGCAGGCAGACCAGGCCGTGCTTTTTGGCGACCTTTTTCATGATCTCCATAGTAAGCTGGTTATGGTCGGTAGCGATGTTGGTGGTGGCGTAGATAGGAGCCAGCTCATGCTGTGCGGGAGCGACTTCGTTATGCTGGGTCTTGGCAAGGATGCCCAGCTTCCAGAGCTCTTCGTTGAGGTCGGACATATAGGCCTCGACTCTCGGCTTGATGACGCCGAAATAATGATCGTCCAGCTCCTGACCCTTGGGAGGCTTGGCTCCGAAAAGTGTGCGCCCGGTATAGATCAGATCCTTGCGCTTGTTATAGAGCTCCTCCGGGATGAGGAAGTATTCCTGCTCCGGGCCGACAGAAGTTGAAACGTGCCTTACCTGATCGTTGCCGAAGAGCCTGAGGATACGCAGAGCCTGCTTATTGAGCGCCTGCATGGAGCGCAGCAGAGGGGTCTTCTTGTCGAGAGCCTCTCCGCCGTAGGAGCAGAATGCCGTCGGGATGCAGAGAGTCTTGCCTTTAATGAAAGCGTAAGAAGTCGGATCCCAGGCGGTATAGCCTCTGGCCTCGAAGGTCGCTCTCAGGCCGCCGGATGGGAAGGATGAGGCATCCGGCTCTCCCTTGATGAGCTCCTTGCCGGAGAAATCCATGATGACTCTGCCGTCCGGCGAGGGGGAGATGAAGCTGTCGTGCTTCTCGGCAGTGATGCCTGTCAGCGGCTGGAACCAGTGAGTATAATGTGTCGCTCCCTGCTCCACCGCCCATTCCTTCATAGCCTGTGCTACCGCCTCGGCAACGTTCGGGTCCAGCTTTGTGCCGAGATCAATGGTGTTTTTCAGCGAATTATAGACCTTGGAAGATAACTTCGATTTCATTACTCTGTCGTCAAAGACCTTGCTCGCAAACATTTCGGGTACTGTGCTCATAATGTTTTCCTCCGTTCATAATAAAGCAAATGTGCCCCGGCGCACAGGCAGCCATACCCTGCGCCGGAGACACCTTTGCCCCCATCTAAGATACAGGAAGGAGTCTTCCTCATTCCTTGCATAAACAAAAAAGACAAGCACGCCGTCGGCCAGCTTTACTGACCTCCGAGACGTCCTTGCCTCTATGGTCATCATTATACACCCCTTTAACGGGTTTGTCAAGCACATTTCCGACAAATATCTGAATTTTGCCGTTTAAAATCTTGCAAGAAATCACAAATTTGCAGAACGTACTTGACAGATATGAATTTCTAAGTTATAATACTTGCAAATGAGCAATGGCGTTCATTCTTTTTGTGCCCTTTTTTGCAGCTTTGCAGGGGGCGCTGAGAATGTGCGCTTTTTTTATTTTACAAAGGAGTGAAGGCTATGAAAAAAGAAGGAGAAGTCCGTATACCGTCAGGCTGCGCTATCGCAGCAGTCATTTCAAGAGAGGGCAAAGGCATTCCCGGCGATGTGATATATAACGCCATGAAGCCCATGCACGACCGTTCCAACGGCCTCGGCGGCGGCTTCGCAGCTTACGGTATCTACCCAGAATACAGAGATCTTTTCGCTTTCCACATCTTCTTTGACCACCGCTCGACCCGCAAGGACTGCGAAGCATATTTAAAGGAGCGCTTCGAGGTCGTCAAGGGGGAGCTGATCCCGACCCGCCAGATCCCCCAGATCACAGACGAGCCCATAATCTGGAGATACTTCTGCGCACCGCTGAGATCAATGGTCGCCGCCGAGCAGGTCGATGAAAACGAGTTCGTCGCCCGGACAGTTATGAAGATCAACACCGGGATGAAAGGCGCTTATGTCTTCTCCAGCGGAAAAAACATGGGTTGCTTCAAGGCTGTCGGATATCCGGAGGATGTAGGCGTGTTCTACAAGCTGGAGGAATACGAAGGCTATTCCTGGACAGCTCACGGCCGCTATCCCACCAACACTCCCGGCTGGTGGGGCGGAGCTCATCCCTTCTCCCTGCTGGACAGCTCCATAGTCCATAACGGCGAGATCTCCTCCTACGATGCCAACCGCCGCTTTATAGAAATGTTCGGCTATAAATGCACCCTCCAGACTGATACCGAGGTCATCACCTACATCCTCGACTATCTGCTGAGAAGACAGGGGCTGACGCTGGAGGAGGCCGCATCTGTCATCGCGGCGCCCTTCTGGTCAACGATAAACGGCAAGCCGGAAAAGGAAAAAGAAAAGCTGACATATCTCCGGCAGGTTTTCCCCAGCCTGCTGATAACCGGCCCCTTCTCCATTGTCTATGGCTGGAACGGCGGGCTCATGGCGCTCAACGACCGCCTGAAGCTCCGCTCGATGATAACCGCCGAAAAAGCCGACCGTGTTTTCATCGCCAGCGAAGAGGCCGCAGTAAGAGTAATGGAGCCGGAGGCTGAGAACTTCTACTCTCCCGCAGGCGGCGAGCCTGTAATAGTTCGTGTCAAGGAGGGCAAATTCTGATGAGAGATCATTTTATATATCCCGAGTTCGAGGTGGTCCGCAGAGATGACCGCTGTATCAGGTGCCGTGTCTGTGAAAGGCAGTGCGCCAACGAAGTGCACAGCTTTGACCCCGATCTGGGCATAATGCTTTCGGACGAGACAAAATGTGTCAACTGCCAGCGCTGTGTTTCTCTCTGCCCGACAAGAGCCCTTAAAATAGTCAAGAGCGATTGCCGCCTGCGCGAAAACGCCAACTGGTCGGACGAGACCATAAAGGAGATCTACAAGCAGGCCAACAGCGGCGGTGTGCTGCTTTCATCTATGGGCAATCCCAAGCCGCTTCCAGTCTACTGGGACAAGATCCTGATAAATGCCTCACAGGTCACCAACCCTCCCATAGACCCTCTGCGCGAGCCTATGGAGACCAAGGTCTTTCTCGGCAAGAAAACGGATAAGATCCGCCGGGACGAGAACGGCGAGCTCATCGTCGATACCCTTCCCCAGCTTGAGCTCTCTATGCCCGTTATGTTCTCGGCTATGAGCTACGGCTCTATCAGCTACAACGCTCATGCCTCTCTTGCAAGAGCCGCTACCGAGCTGGGGATCTGCTACAACACCGGCGAAGGCGGCCTCCACGAGGATTTTTATGTGTACGGCCCGAACACAGTCGTTCAGGTGGCCTCCGGCCGCTTCGGAGTGCATAAGAACTACCTCGAAGCAGCGGCAGCCATAGAGATCAAGATGGGTCAGGGCGCAAAGCCCGGTATCGGCGGGCATCTTCCCGGAGCCAAGATCGTCGGGGATGTCTCCCGCACAAGGATGATACCCGAAGGCTCTGACGCCATCTCCCCCGCTCCGCATCACGATATCTATTCCATCGAAGACCTGCGCCAGTTGGTGTTCTCCCTCAAGGAAGCAACAGAATACCGCAAGCCTGTTATTGTAAAAGTCGCGGCAGTGCATAATATCGCTGCCATCGCCAGCGGCATCGCCCGCAGCGGCGCGGATATCATCGCAATCGACGGCTTCCGGGGCGGCACAGGCGCAGCTCCGACCCGTATCCGCGACAATGTAGGCATCCCGATCGAACTGGCACTGGCTGCGGTAGATCAGAGGCTCCGCGACGAAGGCATACGCAATAACGTCTCGCTGGTAGTGGGCGGTAGCGTGCGCTCGGCTGCGGATGTGGTCAAGGCAGTCGCTCTGGGAGCAGACGCAGTATATGTCGCAACAGCAGCTCTGCTGGCGCTGGGATGTCATCTCTGCCGCACCTGCCAGAGCGGCAAGTGCAACTGGGGCATAGCGACTCAGGACCCTGAGCTGGTAAAACGTCTCAATCCGGATATCGGCTCCCGCAGGCTGGTAAATCTTATGGACGCATGGCGCCACGAGATCAAGGAGCTCATGGGCGGCATGGGGATCAACTCCATAGAGAGCCTCCGCGGAAACAGGCTGATGCTCCGGGGAGTCGGTCTGACAGCGAAAGAGCTGGAGATACTGGGCATATCCCATGCAGGCGAATAAGGAGGCAGCGCTATGAAAAGAGTATATGTAAACGAGCAGTGGTGTCTGGGATGTCACCTCTGCGAATATAACTGCGCTTTTGCCAATTCAGGCATCAAGGATATGGTCAAGGCGCTGAAGGGCAAAGAGATCTTCCCCCGTGTGCATATTGAGGACGACGGAAAGATACATTTCGCAGTCTCCTGCCGGCACTGCACAGATCCGCTGTGCGTAAAGAGCTGTATCGCCGGAGCGATCAGCAAGGAGGACGGTGTCGTAAAGATCGACAGGAGCAAGTGCGTCGGCTGCCTGACCTGTGTGCTGGTATGTCCCTACGGAGCTGTAGCGGCAGGGCCCGACGGCGCCGCGCAGAAGTGCGAGCTCTGTCTGGAGAACAGCTGCGGAGCCCCTGCCTGTGTCAAGGGCTGCCCGAACAACGCAATAGTATATGAGGAGAGGTGAGCGCTATGTCTGAATATCTTATCATCGGCAACGGCACCGCTGCCGCAGGCTGCATCGAGGGCATAAGGAGCATCGACTCCGAGAGCAGCATAACCGTCGTCTCCGCAGAAAAGTATCATGTCTATTCCCGCCCGCTGATCTCGTATCTTCTGGAGGGCAGGACAGACCGCGAGAAGATGAGATACCGCCCCCTGGATTTCTATGAGAGGAACAAGGTCAGGCTCATCTTCGCCAGAGCCGTTAAATGCGACCCAAAAAAGCAGACCGTCGTTCTCGACAGCAAGGAGAAGCTCCGTTACGACAAGCTCTGCCTCTGCACAGGCTCTTCCCCCTTTGTCCCGAGGTTTGAAGGGCTGGAGACTGTAAAGAACAAGTTTCCGTTTATGACTCTTGACGATGCCGATGCGCTGGAAAAGGTGCTGGACAAAGATGCAAGAGTGCTGATCGTCGGGGCGGGGCTCATCGGGCTGAAATGCGCCGAGGGCATCTCCGGAAGAGTCGGCAGCATAACTGTCTGCGATCTGGCGGACAGAGTCCTCTCCTCTATCCTGGACAGCGAATGTGCGGGATATATGCAGAGAGAACTGGAAAACCACGGCGTATCATTTATGTTGGGAGACACGGCTGTGCGCTTTGAGAAGGATAAGGCCTTTATGAAGAGCGGAGCCGAGGTCGGCTTCGATATACTCGTGCTGGCTGTCGGCGTAAGAGCCGAAACAGAGCTGGCAAAACAGGCAGGCTGCGAGGTAGACCGCGGCATCATTATCGGGACGGATATGAGGACCGGGGCAGACAATATCTTTGCCGCAGGCGACTGCTCCCAGGGGCTCGACAGCTCCACAGGGCAGAACCGTGTCCTTGCTATACTTCCCAACGCTTATATGCAGGGGCATTGCGCAGGCATCAATATGGCTGGCGGCTCTGCTGTTTTCGACAATGCAGTGCCTATGAACTCCATCGGCTTTTTCGGGCTACACTGCGCTACTGCCGGGAGCTATCCCGAGGGCAGCGAGATCTTCGAGGAGCGCTCCGAGGGCGGCATCAAACGGCTCTACATCAAGGATAACAGGCTTTGCGGCTATATGCTCATCGGGAATGTCAACAGAGCGGGGATCTATACCTCTCTCGTCCGCGAAAAGACAGTACTGGATGAAGAAAATATGGACAAAATGAAAAATATCCCTTCTCTATCCATTTTTTCACAGAATATCCGTAGAAAAAAACTCGGAGGTGTGGTATAATGAATATCAACGCAACAGGGCTCGATTACAAAGAGCTGAATGAGACACTGCGCCAGACCAGAGGCAACTGCACCATAACCGATTGCCTCGGCCAGAGATTTATCGCCGCAGGCATCTCCGATAAGAACCTGACTATCAGCGGTATCCCAGGGAATGCCCTGGGTGCCTACCTCAACGGAGCAAAGATCGAAGTCAAGGGCAACGCTCAGGATGCCGTCGGAGATACTATGAACGACGGGACTATCGTAATCCACGGGAATGTAGGCGACGCTGTCGGCTACGCTATGCGCGGCGGCAGGATATATGTCCGGGGCAATGCCGGCTACCGCGCCGGGATACACATGAAAGCCTATAAGGAAAAACAGCCCGCTCTCGTCATCGGAGGCAGAGCCGGCAGCTTTCTCGGAGAATATCAGGCGGGAGGGACTGTCATCGTGCTGGGGCTCAATACCGACGGCAAGCAGATAGTAGGCAACTTCCCTTGCACAGGTATGCACGGCGGAAAGATGTTCCTGCGCTCGGAATGTAAAGGAATACACTTCCCGCATCAGGTCCACACCCGTCCCGCCGACAGCGCCGACCTTGAAGAGATCGCCCACTATCTCAGGCGCTTCTGCTTCTATTTCGGATACAAGCCGGAGGAGCTGCTGGATCATCCCTTTACAGTCGTAACTCCCGACAGCAGCAACCCCTACAGGCAGATGTATGTGGCGAATTAACGGAGGATACTATGAATTACACAGCCGAAGAGATCATGCAATACTGCGCCGAGGAGGATGTCAAATTCATCCGCCTTGCTTTCTGCGACGCATTCGGAGCGCAGAAGAATATTTCGATCATGCCCTCCGAGCTGCGGCGGGCTTTTGAACAGGGCATCGGCTTCGACGCCTCGGCGGTCAAGGGCTTCGCCAATGAGGCCCGCTCCGATCTGCTCCTCTTCCCCGACCCGGACACACTGTCTGTCCTCCCCTGGAGGCCGGAGCACGGCCGGGTCGTCAGGATGTTCTGCTCCATAAAGGAGCCCGGAGGCAGGAGCTTTGAGTGCGACACCCGAAGCCTCCTCATCAAAGCGATAGCAGCTGCTAAGGCCGAAGGGCTGGAATTTTCCTTCGGCTCCGAGCTGGAATTCTATCTCTTCAAACAGGATGAGAACGGCATCCCGACCTCTATCCCCTACGACCGCGCAGGATATATGGACATCGCCCCTGACGACAAAGGCGAGAATATCCGCAGGGAGATATGCCTGACCCTGGAGCAGATGGGCATAACGCCCGAGAGCTCCCACCACGAAGAGGGCCCCGGCCAGAACGAGATAGATTTTCGCTATGCCGATGCTCTTAAAGCCGCAGACGATGCTATGGCCTTCCGCACAGTAGTCAAGACAGTCGCCCACGCCAACGGTCTCTATGCCGATTTTTCCCCAAAACCGCTGAACGATCAGCCCGGCAGCGGGTATCATATCAACCTCTCGGTCAAGGACGATAAGAACCATATCATCCTGCCCTCGGTCATCGCGGGGATACTGGAGCATATCAGGGACATCACAGTGTTCCTGAACCCGACAGAACAGAGCTACAAGCGCCTCGGAAAAAACAAGGCTCCAAAGTATATCTCCTGGTCCAGCGAGAACCGTTCCCAGCTTGTGCGGATACCTGCTGCGGAAGGAGAATACAGAAGAGCCGAGCTCCGCTCCCCGGACCCGACAGCAAACCCGTATCTGGCCTTCACTCTGCTGATATATGCAGGGCTTTACGGCTGCCGGAACGGCCTCTTCCTGCCTCCGGTCTCGGATACAGACCTTTTCTCCGCCGGCAGCGATATCACCGAAAAGCTGATGCGTCTGCCGGATTCGCTGGCAGACGCCAGAGCCGATGCACTTTCCAGCAGCTTCGTTGCGGATCATCTGCCCAGGCGGATGATCGAGATCTACTGCAAGTAAAGGAGGGCTGTGCCGGTGGAATTGAAGCTAAGACAGTACAGTGTGCTGGTGGTGTCGGCACAGCCAAAATTCAATGAATCGCTGGCTGCGATGATAAACGAGCGCACATATTACGAACATACTACTGAACAAAGCGTTGCCTCAGCAAAAAGGCTGATCTCCGATCACGCCTTCGATATGGTCATTATAAACGCGCCGCTCCCCGACGAGGACGGCGTGCGCTTTGCTGTTGACAGGTCTGTCGGAAAATGCTCGGTCCTGCTGTTGGTCAGGAACGAATATTACCCGGAGATCTTCAACAGAGTCTGTCCCTATGGGGTCTATACCCTTCCCAAGCCTCCGGCAAGACAGCTTGTGCTGCAAGCCTTCGACTGGCTGGAAAGCAGCTGCGAGCGCCTGAGAAAGCTGGAGAAACATTCGGTCTCCCTTGAGGACAAGATGGCTGAGATCAGGCTGGTCAACCGGGCAAAATGGCTGCTCATCTCCAGAGACGGCCTTACAGAAGAGGAGGCCCACCACCGGATCGAAAAGCTGGCTATGGACAGATGCCTCCCCAAGCGGGAGATCGCGGAATGGATAATAAACACCGGAGAATGATCCCGAACAGAGGGCGCTCATCCGGAATGCCTGCACAGAAACTGTAATGAGATCTTATAAAAACATCGCCGCACTGAGAACCAGCGCGGCGATGTTTTATGTCTTGATCCTGTTACTTTACAGCAGCTTGTTTACTAGCCCTCGCTGTCCTGTAAAGCGTCGAAACCTTCCTCACCTGTCCTTACCTTGACAACGTTCTCAACATCGTAGATGAAGATCTTGCCGTCTCCGATATGCCCGGTGTAGAGCGCTTTCTTGGCGGTCTCCACAACGCTGCGGACAGGGACCTTGCTGACTACTATATCGACCTGTACCTTGGGCATCAGATTTATCTCAACAGGGACTCCTCTGTAATACTCCGGCTTGCCCTTCTGGTTGCCGAAGCCCATAACGTGGGATACCGTCATACCTGTGATGCCCAGCTTGGTCATCGCGTTCTTGAGTTTGTCGAGCTTAGCCTCCTTGCAGACGATCTCGATCTTTGTGAGCTTGGGTCTGCCTTCCTCTACAAGGCTCGGCAGCTTCGCAACGGGTACAGCCTCAGCTTCGGGAGTGTCGCCGGTGACTATTGTAGCATCGTTGTATTCTTCGTATGTGGTGTACTTATGTACCGAAGGCATGAAGTCGGGATATGCGCTGGGGAGACCGTGCTCGGTGATGTCAAGACCAAGGATCTCTTCCTCGGCAGTAGTGCGAAGGCCGTGGGTCTTCTTTATGATCGTAAAGGTGATGACCATCATAACTGCAGCATAGACAGCAACAGATGCGAAGCCTGTGAGCTGTAAGCCGAGCTGCTTGAACTTGCCTGTGTAGAAAAGCCCTTCCAGACCGGCGGGAGCATCAGGGTTCGCCAGAAGGCCTACCGCGATAGTTCCCCAGATACCGTTAGCGCAGTGAACGCCGACAGCGCCCACAGGGTCATCTATATGGAGCTTGAGATCGACGAACTCGACTATCCATACTACCAGGAAACCTGATACCAGGCCGACTGCTGCCGCACCGATCGCATCGAATGCGTCAGTACCTGCGGTCACTCCGACAAGGCCGGCAAGAGATGCGTTCAAGCACATTGAAACATCGGGTTTGCCGTTTCTGATCCAGGTGTAGATCATAGTCACACAGGTCGCAACAGCGGGAGCGATAGTTGTCGTCATAAAGATAGATGCCAGCTCGGAAACGCTGGTCGCTGCAGCGCCGTTGAAGCCGTACCAGCCCAGCCAGAGGATGAACACGCCGAGTGCTCCGAGGGTGATGGAATGTCCGGGGATAGCGTTTACCTTGATGACCTTGCCGTCCTTGTCGCGCTCGTACTTACCGAGACGGGGACCTACGAAGATCGCTCCGATAAGCGCTGCGATACCGCCGACCATGTGGATCGCGCAGGAGCCGGCATAATCATGGAAGCCCAGCTCGGAGAGCCAGCCGCCGCCCCAGATCCAGTGCGCCTCAATGGGATAAACTATCAGCGAGATGACTGCGGAATAGATGCAGTAGCTGGAGAATTTAGTGCGCCCAGCCATGGAGCCGGAAACGATAGTCGCGGTAGTCGCGCAGAACACCAGGTTGAAAACGAAGGTGGAAGCCCCGGTAAAGCTGCCGTCCGAAGGGCTGGTGATAAATTCCTTGAAGTGGGTGAACATATCCATGTTGGGGATGCCGATAAGCCCGAAGAGCGCATCTTCGCCCATCATCAACGTGTAGCCCAGCAGCGAGAAGACAACTGTACCGATACAGAAATCCATCAGGTTCTTCATAATGATGTTGCCGGCGTTCTTTGCCCGGGTGAAGCCTGTCTCCACCATAGCAAAGCCTGCCTGCATCCAGAAAACAAGTGCGGCTCCGATCAGGAACCAGAATTCGACTGTCATATAAATTCCCTCTTTCGATAATGAAGCTGTGTACCTCGCCCCGTCGCGGGAGAGTGCATTTACCGCCGTGTCTGCCTGCATGAGCAGCCCGCAGACCGACTGCTGTTGTCGGTGATATCATTATCCGAGATCATACCGCACCGCCTCCGTTCTTTTACCAAACGATGCAAAGCCGCACCGAAAAATAAAAGGCGCTCCCCGGACACCCTTATCCGGGAAGACACCTTTGCCTTGATACAAATATAAAAACAGAGGCAATGCGTGAAGACCACTTCGGGACGCCTTTGCCTCTGTTGTCTGTATTATACTACCCTCAAAGGGATATGTCAAGGGCTTTTTAATAATTTTTGCATTTTCACGTTTTGCAATATTCATTTTTGAATGTTTTAGGCAAAGTTCTACAAGAATTCTGAATTTTGCATCTTTTGCACTTGCAGCTTTTCCAGGCCGCTAAAGATCTCCAGGCTCTCACGGTCAGCCGCAGCAGCATTTTCACCATATCGGTTAAAGCCCTTGACATTCATCTGTTTTATGTATATCATGTTAATAGAGAGTTAAGATTTCCCGGTTTCAATAGGGATCCAGCCCTTGCATCCTCTGCCTTAGGCAGGATCAATCATCATTTTTAATGACAAACGCTTGACAAGCGCTGTATAATCATTATATAATGATATAAAATGAAGGACATCTGTGTAAGAAGGGGGGAAGAGTATGGTCTATTCAAGCATTGCTATCATTGCGCTGCTGGTGCAGCTCATCATAAACTACGATGTTATCATGAACAAGACGAGCTCTAAGGTGAGCAAGAATAACAAATCGTACCGCCGCTTCATCATCGGATCGATCTTCTATTATGTAACAGACATACTCTGGGGCTTCTTCGATGAGCAGAAGATGGACAGGATGCTCTTTTTTGACACGACAGCCTTCTTCCTTGCCATGAGCCTTATGGTAATGCTCTGGACAGCTTATGCCACAGATTATCTCGACGAGAAGACTCGCTTCGGCAAGGCTTTGAGAATAGTCGGGCAGTTGTTCTTCATGATCTCGCCTCCCGCCCTTATCATAAACTATTTCTACCCGATCCTTTTCAGCATCAACAGCGAATGTGAATACCATCCCGGAACTATCCGCTATCTGTTGCTGCTGATACAGATCCTGCTCTTCCTGCTGACCGGTATCCATACCATTGTCCTCAGCATGAAGGTCTCAAAGGAGAAAAAGGTGCGGTACCGCGCTATCGGAGCCTTCGGTATCGTGATGACTGCGCTGGTGCTCGTTCAGGTCTACTATCCGCTGCTGCCTGTATATTCAGTCGGCTGTATGCTGGGCACCTGCCTGCTGCATACCTTTATCTACGAGGACGAAAAGGCGGAATACCGGAACAAGCTGGAAAAGCTGCTGCAGCAGGAAAAGGAGTCCAAGAAGGCTCTGCATACTGCCAGGACCGCCGCTAATACCGACCCGCTGACAGGTGTCAAGAGCCGGAATGCTTATCTTGAGATGACAGCCGACATAGACTCCTCCATAATTGACAGCAGCGCTGCGGATTTCGGTGTTATCGTATTTGATATAAACGGTCTGAAGAATATCAACGACACCAAGGGGCACGAAGAAGGCGACCGCTATATCCGTGACGGCTGCATGATGATCTGCCGGAAGTTTACCCACAGCCCCGTCTACCGTATAGGCGGAGACGAATTTGTCGTCCTGCTCAAGGGCAGCGATTACGAAAACCGAGAGTCCCTGCTCAGCGACTTTGACGAGCAGATCGAGCGGAACCACCTTCTCGGGCTGGTATCCATCTCGACAGGTATGGCAATATTCGACCCGGACACCGATACCCAGTTCTCCGAGATCTTCTACCGCGCCGACAAAAAGATGTATGAGCGGAAGAAGAAGCTGAAAAGCGAACTTGTCCCCGTACAATAAGACACATTCACCGCCCTGTTGCTTTTGCAGCGTGGCGGTTTTTTATTGAGAAATAGATTGATGAACACCCGAAATCGGGCGTGAGCTGACGAACAGCTTTCGCTGAGAGTCAGGGCGGACACCCGAAGGGGCTCGGGGGCGACCGGAAAGCCCCCGAAATCAGGCGTGAGCTGATGTGAAGTTTTTGCACTTGGTCTGGGCGGGGTAACACCCCTTACACAACGTCCCGCCCCTCTAAAGGAAAGACGGCGCTGAACCTATCGGCAGCGTCGCAGGCCGTACAGACGACCCACCCACGACAGCAAGCGACCAACGGGAGCGCCGCGTTTCGGAGCTAAAAAGCCCCCGAAATCGGGCGTGAGCTGACGAACAGCTTTCGCTGAGAGTCAGGGCGGACACCCGAAGGGGCTCGGGGGCGACCGGAAAGCCCCCGGAATTGGGCGTGAGTGCAAGTGGTGTTTGCACTTACACTGGGGCGGCGCAGCACCCCTTACACAACGTCCCGCCCCTCTAAAGGAAAGACGCCGCTGAACCTTCCGGCAGCGTCGCAGGGCGTAATGACGACCCCGCAACGACAGCAAGCGACCAACGGGAGCGCCGCGCTTCGGAGCTAAAAAGACGGAAAATCGTTCGCTGCGCTCACTGTTTCCTGTGCCAGCGGGCAAAAGGGTTTTGTCGGCGCGGCATTTTTTCTTTGTCCACATAAAAATGTAGGGAGACCTTGCTTTGGTCTCCCTTTGTTTTCGTTATGCCGCGCCTTGCCGGAACTGCGTTCCGGTATGGGGCGCTGCCCCATGCCCCGCTTAGGGCTCTGCCCTAAGAACCTGCCAAGGGCTGGCGCGCCCTTGGATGGGCGCAATATTGCCCGCTTTGTGCGGGACAGTACTTGTTCTGTGACCCCGCCGCAACAACGTCCCGCCCCTCTAAGGGAAAGACGCCGCTGAACCTTCCGGCATCGTCGCAGGGCGTACAGACGACCCACCACCGACAGCAAGCGACCGAAGGGAGCGCCGCGTCCCGGAGCTAAAAAGCCCTTGGATTGGCGCAATATTACCCGCTTTGTGCGGTGCAGTACTTGTTCTGTGACCCCGCCGCAAACAACGTCCCGCCCCTCTAAAGTATAGACGCCGCTGAACCTATCGGCATCGTCGCAGGGCGTAATGACGACTAACCAAAGACAGCAAGCGACCAACGGGAGCGCCGCGTCCCGGCGCTAAAAAAAAAGTTGTATGGAGGCGTGCAACAAAAGGGCCTGTTTTGACTATAAGTGAAGGGGATCGTTCACCAACCGGCAGTCTCTCTCCCCGCCGGTACTAATAATAAACGGAGGTAATGAAATGGATTACTCGATCTACAAGGAAGAACTGCTTAATATCTCAAACGGCCTCACTGCCGTCAGAGCCGAGCTCGTTGCATCGTCCTCAGAAAAGATACCTTACTATACCGCAATAAGCGGCAGGACCCTGGCGGCCGGCTCTGTGGCGATAGTGCCCTCCGAGAGCAAGATCTTTATACTCGATACCGACCTGCTCTGGACAGATTGGGAAACCGGCGAAAAGATACCCGCTCCCGAGGATGACGAAAGCGAGGAGGAGCCAAATGCTTGACGGGATCGGGATCATCGAGGCCAGCGTCGGATTTCCTGTGAGTGATACGGATACTGTGCTTCTTGGCAGCAAGCTGGACCGTTATGAACCTATCAATCATATATCCAATACCGAAGGCTCGTATATCCTGACAGATATTTTTCTTAACGGATATACCGACAAAGCAGAGATAGATATGCAGCTCAGCTTTATGGATGAGCTTGGGCAATATCCGGCCCCCGCAATCTTCGGTGCGGTTTCCAGAATAGATCCATCGAAACGTATCGGATTTCTCGCAGGCAATTACGATTATTATACTAACTATTTTATCCCTATAAGGTGCGGGACCTCAATGGAGATTTCCCAGGACTATGTGATACTCGCACCTGACGGTTTTGAAGACAATCTGTGCAGCTGTACGGCCGAGCAGGGCAACATCGACGGAAGCACCGGTCAGCCTGTGCCGCAGAACACAAGAGTCAGGACAACAGATTATATCGAGATCCCTGTCGGCACGACTCTGCTGTATGCAGCACCGAAATGGTACAGGTATTTAAACGGCGAGATCTCGCCCTACGTTTATATCTATCAGTATGACGCTGACAAGAATTACCTCGGCTGGTCTTATGTGTCCGAGCCCTTCGGCTCGGCTTCCTGTAACCCGTCCGCAAAGTATGTCAGACTAACTTACGGACAGAATGCTCTCGGAACACTAACTCCCCAATCGATAGGAAACGGCTTTGTGGTTTCCTGTTCCCCTATCGGAGATCAGGATATAAACCGTCGTGGTATCCTTACCATCAGTGCGCCCTCACCCCGCTTCTCAGCCACAGGAGGCACAAAAACAGTCTATTCTCCCAATGATCTGATCCATCCATATACGGCTCTTTCTCCTGTCGATTACGAAATAACCTGCCCCGCAGTTGTTTTTGCGATCAATAACTGCGGCGTCATATCTGCAAGCCCTTACAGACAAATGAAGATCTTCGGCATAAAAATCTACCGAAATGATGTTCTTGCTCACGAGCTCATCCCGGTACAAAGAAGATACGACGGAAAAAAGGGACTTCTCGACAAGACGACACGCAGGTTTTTCCCTGTGATCGACAGCATCTGATCCATATGCAAAACGCTGCTGCACCCCGCAGCAGCGTTTTTTTTGCCAGACCTATTCGGCGCTGTTTAATTCCTTCCAGTCCCTCTTTAAACGTTTCCTCATTATACAAAAATACCCCGCAGACCATATCACTCCCAGCAAAATTGACTCGGCAAGCTCGCCGATAAACTGCTGAAACGGAAGAAGATTTTTAATATAATAAAACAGGATCGAAAAGGCTGCATTGATAATGAATATGACTCCTACTGCTTTCCATGGGAAAACCTTTGAAAATCTGACATTGGAAACATCAGATGTGAATTTCAGCATCAACGGCGACAGAACAATAATCGAGAACAGGGTAGCAGCAGCAGGCCCTTCCATACCGAACAGAAAATAAAACAGCGGATTCAGAACTGCGTTCAGAATAAGATTTAATATGCTGCACAGCAGTATTTTCTTTGTCTTCCCCATGGAATTGAGTATCAGGCCGAAATATGTGCAGCGAATGGGAAGTATCAGCGTATATATCCGGAATACCGTTACTCCCGGCAGATATTTTTCAGAATACAGGAATGTCACAACATCCCTGGCATAGGTGAATATCCCGGCAGTAAACAGCGAAATAATAATAATAGAGAGCTCTGTTGAGATATTCCAGAGCCTTACCGCTCTCTCGACCCGACCGTTTTTGATAAGCACAGCGGCTCTCGGAAGAAGCACTGCTGTTATCGATGCAGCTACTATGGTCAGCGGAAGCTCCTTTGCCGCGTTGGAATATATCGCCAGCTGATCGGTATCCATAAAATAGCCTATAAGGAGCTTGTCGATCTCGATGCTAAGAGTTCCGACTACAGTGGAAAGACCGATAGGCAGTGAAAATACAAGTATCTTCTTTATTGTTCCGGTGTCAATGAGCGCTCTCAGTCCTTTGCTGATGCGGTGAGTTATGATATATACTATAAGAGCATACAGGCAATTGACTGCAACAAAAACCGCGATATATACAGAAAACCCGAAGCCTAACAACTGCACAGCGATAAGACTGAGAAGTATCATCGCTGAACTGATGAACTTGCAGATCACAAGCAGGTTAACTCTTTGATAGACGACCAAGACATTTTCAATGGATGATGAGATGATCGTTGCCCAAGGATACAGTGCGAGAAAATACCAGAACCTGCTTATGGTATCATTTTCAAAATACTTCTCGATCAACGGCACTGACAGCACAAGCAATAGTCCGATCACAAAGCTGAGAATGGTGCTTGCTGTGTAATATACAGAAAGGAAGTGTTTTTTCTCGTCATCATCCCCCGCCCGTGCAAGAAAATAATTGATGCTGCTGGGCAGACCAAGCATAAAGATAGAAACGAAAAGATTGATAACGAGCAGCATCGAGGAATATGTGCCGTATTCTTCAAGTGAGCAAAAGCGCGACAATATCATTCCCGTCGCAGTTGTAATGCAGATGGTAACAGCTTTTGAAAATGTCAGTCTTACAGCGTCTCCGCCCAAAGATGTTTTTTTCATCAAAGTCTTATCCTTTAATTTTGATTGGAGCATTCCGCAGCAATTCTTATTTCCCGTCGAAGAAGAAAGAGAATGAGGGAAGTGCCAGATCGCGGCTGCTGATTATTGCCTCGGCGGTTTCTATCGGCCATTCTATACCGATCTGAGGGTCATCAAATCTTATGCCGGTATCGGTCTCCTTATCGTATCTCCCGTCGCAGATATACTGCATAAGCGTGCCGTCCTCCAGGCTGGCGAAGCCGTGTGCAAAGCCTCCGGGGATATAAAAGCCCAGGCAGTTCTCAGCGCTGAGCTCGGCTGCCGTCCATTTGCGGAAGGTCGGGCTCTTAGGCCGCAGATCGACTATAACATCCCAGGCTTTTCCTGCCGGGACAGACACCAGCTTTGCCTGGGGCTCATTAGTTTGAAAATGCAGCCCGCGGATAACATTCTTTTCAGATCTGGAGATAAACGATTCATCGACCTTGAAGCTGATGCCTGCCTGCTGAAAAATGCTCTTCTCGAAGGTCTTGCAGAAGCCTCCCCGACTGTCCGCGGAATGGACAAGTTCTATCAGATATGCTCCCTTAAGCTCTGTCTCCATGAACCTGAATCCGCTCATATCACTGTCTCCCTTATCCATTTTATTGTTTTTCTTATTCCTTCGTCAAAGGATGTCAGCGGAACAAATCCGGTGTCGGCTTTCAGAGCGCAGGTGTCAAATTCCCGGTAGGTAAGGGATACTCCGTTAAACGGATATTCCCCCAACCCGATGCTGCCGCAGCCGGTCTGATCACTCATACATCTCAGATATTCCTTTAGCGGCTTTGGTGACTCCGAACCGATGTAGTATGTCTTTCCTGCATAGCCTTTTTCAGCAATGGCGAAGAAAGCTTCCGCTGCATCGTCTATGTAGATGAAATCATAAAGCTGCTCTCCTGCCGAGAATGAGCAGTGCTGCCCCGCAAGGAGAGCTCTGAGGCTGGAATTGATGAGCCTTGGGCTCCTTTCTCCCGGGCCGTAAATGTTTGAAATGACAGCACGAATATGCTCTGTTCCCAGGGAATCGGCAAGCACCCTCGACATATCTCCGGCTGTCCGCTTGGCAATGCTGTAAAGAGAATTTACCCCTTGGCTTTTCCCGGCCCTTAACGCTGCCTCGTATTCGTATTCCATTATGCTTGCGGCATAGACAAAACGTCTGCACCCCATAGCTGCACAGGCTTTGACAGCATCACAGGAATAGCGGATATTGTCAGTTTGAACATTGGCATCGGCTCTCAGGCTCCCTGCACTTCCCTCCCAAGCAAGATGGAAGAAAACATCAAAGTTCTTCCTTCCCACTCTTTCGGGAAGCGAGGCGTAATCAGACATATTGCAGTAAAGGATCTCCAGATCGTCAAGCCCGCTTATCGCTTCGGTATCTGAGCCTTCCCTTACAAGAGCGGTAACTTTGACCCCATGTGATGTCAGCCGATGGCAGAGAGCTGTCCCGACAAATCCGACGGCTCCTGTTACAAGGGCGCTTTTCATTATCTGACCTCCTTCAATCCACTGATGATGACCTCAGCCATATAATCCAGCTTTTCATCTGTCAGCCCCGGATATACTCCGACCCAGAAGGAATTGTTCATTATAAGATCCGTATTCTCCAGACTCCCGGCAATGCGGTAAGCATCTGTTTCTCTTATATCGTCAAAGCAGGGTTGTCTTATGATATTTCCGCTGAACAACAGTCTTGTCTGAACATTATGGTCTTCGATATATCTGACCAGTTTGTTCCTGCTTATCCCGCTCTCCGGGCGAACAGTGACCATAAAGCCGAACCACGAGGGCACACTGCCCGGTGCCGGTTCAGGAAGAATGAGCTGATCCTCATACTGTGACAGAAGGCAGCGGAGCCTGTTCCAGTTACTTCGTCTGCGCTCAATAAAAGCAGGGAACTTTTTGAGCTGTTCAACTCCGATAGCCGCCTGCATATCCGTAGCCTTCAGGTTATATCCAAGGTGGCTGTAAACGTATTTATGGTCATATCCCTGCGGCATCAGACTGAAAACTCCGTCGTATCTATGACCGCAGCGGTTGTCTGTCCCGGAGCGGCAGATGCAGTCTCTTCCCCAATCGCGGTAGGAAAGTATCAGCTTGCTGAGCAGAGGGTCGTTTGTATAGACGCAGCCTCCCTCTCCCATAGTTATGTGGTGCGGCGGATAGAAGCTGCTGGTGCCTATATCGCCCCAGGTGCCGGTAAATCTTGTTTCGCCGTCGAGCTCATATTTCGAGCCGAGAGCATCACAGTTATCCTCCACCAGCCAGAGGCTGTGCTTATCACAGAATCTCTTAACAGCTTTTATATCGAATGGGTTTCCGAGGGTATGAGCCAGCATAACGGCCTTGGTCTTTTCACTGAGAGCATCCTCAAGTCTTGTGACATCTATGTTATACTGTCCGACGGTAACATCGACGAACACAGGGACAGCTCCGTACTGGAGCATCGGAGAAACTGTAGTCGGAAAAGCGCAGGCAACAGTTATGACCTCGTCTCCCCGCTTTATCCTTCTCTCTCCCAGCTCCGGTGCCGTAAGCGCCATAAATGCCAGAAGATTTGCGGAGGAACCGCTGTTTACGAGATGTGCATATCTGACTCCGATCCATTTTGCAAAATCCGATTCAAATGTGTCACAGAATCTGCCGGTGGTCAGCCAAAAGTCCAGCATCGCATCCGCAAGGCTCTGCATCTCTTTCTCATCAAAAACTCTTGAAGCATAATTGATCCTGTCTCCGGGTTTGAAATCAACTTCAGGTTTCTTGAACATCCGGTAATATTCTGCGACAGCTTCCTTTATCTGTTCTCTTGCCTGCTGCTCGTCAGTGCTCAGCTCGATAGCCATATAGATCACTCCGTTCCGTCGTTGATATATTCATTTATCTGCATATCCATACATTTACGAACATCCTGTCCGTTTATCATACACTTGCTCCATTCGACCGTTTTTTCGACAGCCTTTTCGATGCTCCATACCGGGCTCCAGCCGAAGACTGCCTTGACCTTGGAGCAATCCAGCCTGAGATAATTCGCCTCGTGTGAGCCATTGCTCTCCCCGGCAGCCCAGGAAACTCCCTCACCCCATTTTTGGGCAAACATCCCTGCCAGCATACCTGTTGTCAGACAGCTCCTGTCATCCGGGCCGATATTGTACTGCCCGGCAAGCTCCTTGTCTCCGTACTGTCTTGCCGCTATCATCATGTATGCAAACACCGGCTCAAGAACATGCTGGTAAGGCCTTGTTGACCCGGGATTGCGGACTGATATGTTCTCTCCTTTGGCGGCTGCCCTTATGCAGTCCGGAATGAGCCTGTCCTTGGCGAAATCTCCGCCGCCGATAACATTTCCGGCCCGTGCTGTAGAAACAGCTATCTCTCTATCGAATAAAAAGCTCTTTACATAGCTGCTCGTCACCAGTTCAGAGCAGGATTTTGAGTTGCTGTAAGGGTCATAGCCGTTGAGTTCGTCCGTCTCCCGGTAACCCCAGAACCATTCCCGGTTAAGATATACCTTGTCGGTCGTAACATTCAGGAAAGATCTTACGCTCTCGCACTTCCTGATACATTCCAGAACGTTCACAGTCCCCATAACGTTAGTTTCGTAGGTATATACCGGGTCGAGATAGCTCTCGCGGACAAGGGGCTGGGCAGCCAGGTGAAAAACGATCTCCGGCCGGCTCTGCGAGAAAGTCTCCAGGAGGCTGTGAAGATCTCTGACATCTCCGATCTGCGAGCGTATATCACTGCTGATGTCTGCCAAGTCAAAAAGCGAGGGTGTAGTCGGAGGATCCAGAGAATAGCCTGTTACCTCTGCGCCAGCCAACGAAAGGACTCTGCAAAGCCAGGATCCCTTGAAACCTGTATGCCCTGTTACCAGCACCCTTTTTCCTTTGTAAAACGATAATAGCTCATTAAAATTCATTCCCATATCTTCCAGGCCGCCTCTCCGGAATCCCACATTTTTTCAAGCTGCTGCTTTTCTCTCAATGTGTCCATGCACTGCCAGAACCCCTTGTGAACATATCCTGTCAGCTCTCTTTTCTCTGACAGCACAGAGAGAGTGTCTCTCTCGAACTGTGACTCGTCGCCCTCGATATATTTGAAGATCTCCGGCTCGGCGACCATAAATCCGATATTGATAAGGTTTCCGTCCAGATCGGATTTCTCTCTGAAGGAAGTGATGAGCCCGTCCTCACCGACTTCAACAACGCCCTTGTTCTGACCGAAATTATACATCGACATAGTACATATCTTTTTATTTCTGCGGTGATATTCCAGCAGCTTAGAGATGTCGATATCCCCGACCGCATCGCCGTAAGTGATCATAAAGGTCTCTCCGCCGATATAGTCAGCGACCCGCTTTATCCTTCCGCCTGTCTGGGTATTGAGCCCGGTATCAACTACCGTAACTCTCCAGGGCTCGGCGGAATGATTGATGACGGTTATTTCGTTTTTCCCGCCTGTGTAGTCAAAGGTTATATCCGAGGTGTGGAAAAAATAGTTAGCAAACCATTCTTTGATTACATACTGCTTGTATCCTGCACAGATGATAAAATCGTTTACACCGTAATGGGAATAGATCTTCATTATGTGCCAGAGGATCGGCATCTCGCCTATCTCTATCATCGGCTTGGGCTTGAAAAGAGATTCCTCCGAAATGCGCGTTCCGAAGCCTCCTGCAAGGATGACAGCTTTCATTGACTTCACTCTCCTTTTGAAATGATCTTGCGCAGCCTGCTTTTCAGCCCCCGGAGAGGGAATCTCAGCAGCAGATAATAGTACGAAACAAGTATGACATACAGCCTTGTCTGACCCCGGCAAGCGCTGAAGCCTTTTCTTGCCGAGCGCAGGAAGCGCAGCTTTTCTTTCCGGGGAGAAAAATCTTCCTTAACGCAGTTATAATGTGCAAGGAAGCCCTCATTCTCGTTTAATTCTTTGAATGAAACAGTTATCATCTCAGCGTAGCGCCTGATGATATACCTTATCATTTCCTTCCGGAGCACCTTCGGAACACAGTCGGAGATATATTCGATCTCCGCTTTGAGCCGCGGGTACTGGTATCTCGGCGAATATGGTGAATACCCTTTTGGCCTTGAATCACCGTTGTTAACGACTGCCTTATCCTTTGCCTTATAGGTATAAGCATAATACCACACCGCTTCAGAGACAGTAGCAAAGCAGCCTCTCGATGCCAGCAGATGGCGCAGGAGAATATGAGTAAGAAAAGCGTTGTTATCAGGGAACTCTGCCCGCAGCAGATGCAGGATCTCATCGTAGTCACTTGCATTGAGCCGTGAAAGGTCATAGAGTTCTCCGCTTGGATGTATCAGAAGCTCGCCGTCGGCTTTGAGTACATCCTCGGCTCCTCGGATGAGCCTGTTCTCCAACTGCACTCTGAGCTTGCCCTCGTCATCGATGGCGGAAAATCTCATATAGGCGGCGCAGGGATATTTATTTATGCTCTCTATGATCTTCGGTATCTTATCCGGCAGGAGAAAGTCTCTGGTCCTCAGCAGGAAGGCATATCTTGTGTCGCAGTTCCTGAAGGCATTTATGATATTGCCGTCGTGCCCGATATTTTCGGAAGTCCGGCAGTATTTTATCCTTTTATCATTATAGCTTTTTACCAGCCCCGCGATATCCTCCTCGGAGCAATTGTCACTGACGACGATACGGATATCGTCCCCGCGATATTCCAGCAGACAGTCAAGGTTAGCCTTCAGAAGTTCAAGCTGGTTGTAAACCGGCAGACACAAGCTAAAAACAGCTTTCATTATTTCACAACCTCCAGAATCTCATCCCGCTGGCTTTAAGCTCGTCCATACGGTAAAGGCTCTTGACATCTATCAGCACCTTTTCCTCGTCAGCAAGCTCCGGGCGGAACATCTCCTTGAGCTGCATCACCGACATAGAGCGGAACTGTGTATGCCCTACTGCGACTATAAGGCAGTCAGCCTTCGGCAGCTGGTCAAGCGGCACGAGGGAAACTCCGTATTCCTGCTTTGCAACTGCCGCATCCGCCCAGGGGTCGTAAACGGCCGGCGTGATCTCGTATTCACGCAGCCTTGTGATTATGTCCACGACCTTGCTGTTTCTTGTGTCGGGGCAGTTTTCCTTGAAGGTTATACCGAGAATAACGACCTTGGCTTTTTTCGGAGCCATACCCGCCTCGATCATTTCTTTTATGGCAGCGTCGGCAACGAAAGCTCCCATTGAGTCGTTGACCTTTCTGCCGTTTAAGATTATCCTGCTGTGATAGCCCAGCTTCTCTGCGGCGCTGGTAAGATAGTAAGGGTCAACGCCTATGCAATGCCCCCCTACGAGCCCGGGCCTGAAGCCCAGAGCGTTCCATTTCGTGTTCATACCGTCAAGCACCTCGGCGGTGTCGATATGCAGCTTATCGCAGATTATGGCTACCTCGTTCATAAAGGCGATGTTTATATCCCGCTGGCTGTTCTCGATGACCTTTACCGCCTCTGCGGTCTTGATATCCGATACCGGGAAAGTCCCCGCCTTGATGATGATGTCATAGACCTTTTTTATCTCGGCACAGCTTTCCTCGTCCATACCGGAAACTACTTTCTGAATGGACGTCAGGGTATGCACTCTGTCGCCGGGATTGATGCGCTCGGGGCTGTAGCCGATCTTCCAGTCCTCGCCGCATCTGAGCCCGGATTCCCGCTCGATGATCGGCACGCAGATATCCTCAGTAACGCCGGGATAGACCGTTGATTCAAATACAACGATCGTCCCTTTTGAAAGATTCTGCCCGACTATCCGGGAAGCTCCCTCTATCGGGGAAAGGTCGGGAGTCTTGTCGTCCTTTACGGGAGTCGGCACAGCTACCACGATGAAGCGGGCTTCGCTGAGTTTAGACGGGTCTGCGGTGAATTCGACAGTTGTGTTTTTTATAGCCTCGCCTACCTCGTTGGTAGCATCAATGCCGTTTTTGTATTCGTTGACCCGCTTCTCGTTGATGTCGAAGCCTATGACCTTGATATGCTTGGCAAACTCCACCGCGATAGGCATCCCTACATAGCCGAGACCTACCAGAGCCAGCTTTTCCGTGCCGCTTATCAGCCCGGAATAGATATTGCTGAAATCCATAAATATCCCTCGTTTCCGTTACCGCAGAGTTTCTTTCAGAGCCTCTGCGACAGTATAGATATCGTTCTTTGAAAGATACGGGTGCATAGGCAGGCTCAATACCTTCCCACACAGCTTTTCTGTTACCGGGCAATCGGCATCTGCGCTGTATGTTCCCGCAAAGGCTCCCTGAACGTGCATCGGTTTCATATAGTAGACCATTGAGGGTATGCCCTGTTCTTTCAGCTTTGCCTGCACCGCTGACCTGTCCGCACCCTCCGGGAGCTGCACCGTATACTGCGCCCAGCTGCTCATATAGCCGGCATTGACAAGCGGCAGCACAAGCCCTGAATCACTGAACGCTTCATTATACAGCTCCGCTGCCTTGTTGACATCCGCAAGCTCGTATTCTCTGAATGCTCTCAGCTTGACCTGCAAGACCGCCGCCTGCAAAGTGTCAAGCCTGCTGTTCATGCCGATGCGGATATTATCGTATTTGTTTTCGGCGTTCTTTCCGTGTACCGCAAGGCTGCGGATGATCGCCGCCCATTCGTCGTTATTTGTGAACACAGCGCCGCCGTCTCCGTAGCAGCCGAGAGGTTTTGCGGGGAAAAAGCTGGTCGTCGAGATGTCTCCGAAAGAGCAGGCACGTTTGCCGTTCAGCTCGCCGCCGAAACCCTGTGCGCCGTCCTCCAGAAGCAGGAGACCGTATTTTTGGCATATCTCCTTTATCCTGTCATACTCAGCCGGCAGGCCGAAAAGATCGACTGCCGCAACAGCTCTCGGTGTGTATCTGCCGTCGTTTTTTACTTTGATTATCGCCTCTTCAAGCCTGTCCGGGTCGATGTTGAAGCTGCGCTCGTCCACATCGACAAATACCGGGACAGCGCCCTCTGCAGCGGGACATTCTCCCGTAGAGAAGAATGTAAAATCCGGCACAAAGACGGCATCGCCGCTGCCGATGCCCCAGGCTTTGAGGACAAGTGTAATGGCATCGGTGCCGTTGGCGCAGGTGATGCAGTGCTTAACGCCGACGTATTCGGCAAGCTGTGCTTCAAGCTCCCGCACCGCGCCACCTGAGATGAACTGTGCAGAGGATAAGACCCCGGCGACAGCCTTGTCTATATCGTCTTTCAGTACGGCATACTGCTGTTTAAGGTCACGGAACTGCATTTATTTCACCTCTGAGATCGTATCTCCTGTTTTCTCATATTTCCTGCCGCAGTCGGGGCAGCGGAGCTCCTTATCCAGCACCTGCCCGCATTCGCAGACCCAGCCGGTCTGCCTTGCAGGGATGCCGGCCATAAGCGCGTGGGCGGGAACGTCCTTCGTGACTACCGCCCCGGCAGCTATCGTGCAGTATTCTCCCAGCTCGTGCCCGCAGACGATAGTTGCGTTAGCGCCTATCGTTGCATTGTTCCTGACTACCGTTTTTTTATAACCTGCGCGGCCCTTCGGGTACTGCGCCCTCGGAGTAAGGTCATTGGTGAACACACAGGAAGGGCCGCAGAAGACATAGTCCTCCAGCGTGACGCCCTCATAGACAGAGACATTGTTCTGTATCCTGACGCCGCTGCCTATCTTAACATTGTTGGATATATTCACATTCTGCCCGAGAGAGCAGTTCTCACCGATGACAGCGCCGCTCTGTATGTGGCAGAAATGCCAGATCTTAGTGCCCTTGCCGATAGTGACGCCCTCGTCTGTATAACTGCTTTCGTGTACGAAATAGTCATTGCTCATCTGTCAAATCTCCCCTTGAAATCCAGTGTCGAGCAATCAGTAAGCGGCAGCTTTACCGGTCTGCCCTCGGCAGCGGACTTGTATATCGCCAGCACGAGCTCCAATGCTCTGCGGCCTGCTTCGGCGGTGACATAAGGCTCTCTGCCGGTCTTTATCGCATCTGTCACATCCGCATAAAGGGGCGTGTGGCCGTAGCCGTAAACATTCGGGGGATTTTCGCCGTAGGTGGCCTTGACCTCCTCCGGGTCATCGAGCTGATCTGAAAAGCGCCATTCCTCGATGATATTGTCCGATATGCCCCCGGCCTTGACTGTACCCTTTTCACCGAAAAGATAGAGAGTCTCTTCAAGATTTTTCGGATAGACATTTGTCGTGCCCTCGACGATGCCGTAGGAGCCGTTTTTGAATCTGATTATAGCTATGCCAAGATCCTCCGCCTCGATATAGTCGTGGCAGAGATTGTCGGTCATACCCATAACGCAGTCGATCTCGTCCCCCATCATCCAGCGCAGCAGGTCGATATTGTGTATGCACTGGTTCATCAGAGCGCCGCCGTCCTGCGCCCAGGTGCCGCGCCATTTTGCCCGGGAGTAATACTCCCAGTCCCGGTGCCAGCGGATATGGGCTGTGCCGTGGAGCATACGCCCGAAGCGTTCTCTTTCTACTGCCTCGCGTATCTTCTGCACAGATTTGTTAAAGCGGTTCTGATGATTTGCGCAGACCACAACGCCCTTTTCCTTTCCCCGCCGGATTATCTCATCGGCATCCGAAAGGGAGAGAGCGATGGGCTTTTCGATTATCACATTGCAGCCCGCGTCTATACAGTCGAGAGCTATGGCTGCGTGCTTGCCGGATTCGGTGGCGACAGCCACAAGCTCGGGATGCTCTTTTTCGAGCATCTCTTTATAGTCAGTGTAGGTGTGAACGCCCTGAAGGTCGAACTTTACCACCTTGTCGTGCAGATTCTTTTCGTTGATATCGCACAGCCCGGCAAATTCGAGGCCGTTGGCCTTTGCCGCCGCTATGTGGTTAGGAGAGATACGGCCGCAGCCGATAAGGGCATATTTCATCTTGGTTTCCTCCGATCAGGTTTGCTCATTTGTTCCCGCGCTGACCCTGCTCTCTCCTGTCAGCTCGTACATCAGGCTTCTGAGCTGCTCCGCGAGAGTTGTATAATTGAAAGCGTTATAAAGCTCTTCGGAAATGCGGAAGGACAAGCTGCCGGTCCTGAGCTTTTCGCTATAAAGAGAGAGGATAAAGCTCTCCATCTCTCTGACGGAGCTCCTCCCGCCGCTAAGCTCGCAGCAGCAGCCGTAGCCGTATTCTCTCTGGAGCTGCATGAGCTCGCTGCCCGGCACATTCCCTGCAACAACAGCAAGTACAGGCTTCCGCGCCTTTACGCCCTCATAGAATTTGCCTGTCATTATGCCATGGTCATATTTAGTGTTCCAGGAGAAGACGGTATGTATATCCGAGGAGAGCTGTATCGAAAGAGCTTCGTCTCTTGATACATATCCCCTGTTTGTTACGATATCTTCAATGCCGTACTTCTCGAAGAAAGCGAGTGTCTCCGCATAATGGGCTCCGGCATACACATATTCTATCCGCCTGCGGTCTATCCTTCCGCTGCTGATGAGCTTTGAAAGGCTGCGGGCAAAAAGCTCCAGAGCATCGTATTCGTTCAGGTTGAGCCTTCCGGTGTAGCAGAATGTCAGCTTTTCTTTATCCGGGCTGATATCCGGGAGAGGGGCTCGCTCGTCAAAGCCGTTCCTTAATGTTACGATCCTTTTGGGCTCGCAGATCTTTCTGAGGTCGCTGCAAAGGCCGTCGGAGACGGCTGTAATGCAGTCGGCTCTTTTCAGAACGGCGGCAGAGGCTTTTTTGGCGTATCTGTTCCAGTAAAAGCCGTTGCTCTCCCTGCCGCGTATTATCGGGAAATCACGGAAATCCATTATCAGCTTGGCATCAAAAAGCTCTGCGGCATAGAGACCGGCGTAGATATTCTCCAGCCAGCCGTAGGTCGCAAAAACGACATCAAAATGCCTCCCTGCCAGCTCGGAGATCTTCTTTTTCATATAATGCAGGACCCTTGCCTCTCTCCGGACAGAAACAGGCGGCCTGCCCGCAGTTATGATGCCTGCCGTGTCCCGCAGGTATCTGTATGCTCCCTTGACCTTTTGGGGGACAAATGTAAATCTCGGCGGCCTGACGTTCCCGCGCATAGTCAGGATCTCCTCGCCGCGCTTATATCTTTCGGCATCGCAGTTTTTTCCGAGAGCCGAGATGATCTCGCAGCCTTCAAGGGCAGCGGTCTGATCGTCGAAGGGCTTGAATTCAAATTCTCCGGAACGCAGTACCGTTACATTCTCTCCCGCCTCTGTAAGCCTGTCGGCCAGCAGCGAAGACCTTACTGCTGAAATAGCGGAATCCGGGAATAATGTTGTGCAGATCAGTAAAATATCCATAGTCTGTTCTCCGTCGATCATTTGTCAGCGACTTTTTTAAGCAAGGTATACATCCTGCGGGCGCTCTTCGCCCAACTGAATCTGTCCAACACTTCCTTATTGTCGGCTATCTCGCCGGACATTATCCCGTCTATATCTATCCCCTCATATTTCTCCGGGTCGATATACCAGACAGAGTTTCCGTAGAGCTCCGGCAGAGATGTCCTGTCAGAGACGATACATCTTGCTCCGCAGCTCATAGCCTCCATAGGGGGCATACCCGCGCCCTCATAGAGCGAGGGCTGGATGAACACCTTGCAGTTTGCCATAAGCGCTTTGATCTCGCCGTCGCTGAGATATCCGGTGAAGATCATATTATCCGGCTTTTTCTCGTTCAGGCCTGAATCGCTGGTGCTGAGCAGATCGCTGCCGGAGACGACAAAAGTATACTGCGGGTTCTGCCTTGCGGCGGCAGCGACCCACTTGAAATTCTTGTGATAATATCTGCTGCCCAGCGAGAAACAGTATTCGGAATCTCTTATGCCAAGGCGATCGAGGATAGTCTCATCCGGCTCTATCCTGTCGAAATGCTCCCAGCTCGTATAGATTATCCCTATCTTCTTTCGGGGGATATTGTAGAGCTCCAGGATATCCTTCTTTGAATACTCGCTTATAGTTATGACAGCCTTGGAGCGCTTCAGATTGACATTTGCCAGCAGGCGGTTCTTTATGCGTATCAGCTTATGCTTAAAGGTGTTGAAATTCTGCGGGACTCTTTCAAATATGCAGTCGTAATAGGTAAAGATATCGCTGCCTGTAAGTGAATAGACAAGGAGCATATCCATAGAGAGCCCCTTATGCTTTCTGACATAGCGGTTGAACCCGATAAGGTTCCAGTATCTTGATTTGCCGCTCTTCTCCAGGGCGCCGGAGATCTCGGTAACGGTTATGTTCTTAAAGCCGAAATCCCGCTCTGTCCCCTCCGGGACCAGCAGCTCGACAAAGCCCTTATCTATCAGCTTATCCAGCTCTCTCAGCACCTCATAGGTGTATCTCTGTATGCCGAACAGTTCCTTTGAAGTCAGGAAAAATCCGTTGATGTAGATCCTTTTCACTTTTCATCCTCCCGGAGCAGAATATCTATCAGCTTCAGCCATCTGCGGCCCGCGTTTTTCCAGGAATACTTTTTGAGCACACTATCCGCCGGAGGGCAGGGCTCGCAGAGCAGGCCGTCCAGATCGGCGGAGGTATCCTGCGGGTCGATATATTTTACGGTATCTCCGTAGACCTCCCGCATGACCTCTATATCCGAAACGACAGCGGGGGTACCCAGAGCCAGGGCCTCCAGAGGCGGTATCCCGAAGCCTTCGTAAAGGGTCGGGAACACCAGCGCCTTAGCGTTCTCCATAAGGGATCTCAGACGCTCATCGCTCTGATAGCCCAGATAGATGACATTCTCCCTGAAGCTCTCTGTCTCGTCGAGCCATACGGAAGGGTCGGTCTTGCCGACGATGACGAACTGATACTCGGGATGCGTTTTGGCGTTCTCGACTATCCAGCCGAAATTCTTATGGGGAGCTATGCTGCTTACTGCAAGATAATACTCCTTCTTTCTGATCCCGCCGAACTCCTCAAACACGGTATCGTCCCGGTCTGTCCTTAAAATATGCTCCCAGCCGCAGGGAGTGATGACGACTCTCCCGGGGGAGACCCTTGAGAACCCGACGATCTCCTGCTTGCTGAATTTAGAGATAGTAACCAGCGCCCTTGCTCTGTGTACCGCAAGGAAATAGGAGAGCCCGAATTTCAGCTTGGTCTTTATTACATTTTTCGTCAGCTTGCCGTCCCCGAAGACCTTGAGGCGGATATCCGGGATAGTCGCTGCGCTTTTTTTATACCATACGCCCTTGCCGCCGAGATTGATATACAGAGCTCCGCGCTCTGCGGCATAGCGCTCCGCACGGCGGTAATCCCAGGCGAAGCAGCCGGGCAGCGCGACCTCACGGATGTTCCTGAGATCGAGCCCTGTGACTGTCCCCTCCGGGACGACCAGCTCTGCTTCAAGTCCTTCGGGGAGCTGCTTGTCGATGCTGTTCACTACCTCAAAGATATATCTCGGGATACCGTTGACGGCGCCGCCGAGGCCTCTTCCGTTTATTACGATCCTTTTCATTTCCTGCCGCTCCTGTATATGTTTATCAGCTTCAAGAGCTTTCCTGCCGACCTCTCCCATGAGAAGCGTTCAAGCGCCTTTTCCGCATCTGCGGCGGGCTCTCTGAGAAGGGCGTCAAGATCACAGTCGAAGCTGTAAGGGTCGATGTAATGCACGCTGTCTCCCAGCACCTCCGGCATAGAGGCAGTATCTGACGAGATCACCGGCGCACCCACAGCAAGCGCTTCAAGGGGCGGTATGCCGAAGCCCTCGAAGGTCGAGGGGAACAGGAACGCCTTGCAGTGCTTCATCAGCGATTTTATCTGCTCATCGGAGATGTAGCCGACAAAGATAAGATTGTCTATCCCGCCGAGATCGAGCTGTTCGCTTGAATTCTTCACGCTGCCTCCCGCGATAACGAAGGTGTCCTCCGGGCGGCGCTTTGCCTGCTCCACTATCCACTTGAAATTCTTGCGCTCCTCTAAGCTGCCGAGAGCGAAATAATATCCGCCCTTTTGTATCACGGGGTATTCCTCAAACAGACTCTCGTCCTCTCCGACGGAGAGTATATGCTGCCAGCCGCAGGGTATGACCGCTATCCGCTTTTTCGGGACTCCGTAGACATCTGCTATCTGCTCCTTGCAGAAATCGCTTATTGTGATGACAGGCTTTCCGCTCTTTGCGGCAATGAAATAATGCAGCCTGTGCCAGAGGGCCGAGAGCCTTCCGTACAAATTTTTGTACTCGTCCGTCAGCACCTTATAAGCGATGTCAAGCACAGCCGTGATGCCGGGGCGAACTATGGGTGTGATGTTGCAGAAGCCGACGCTCACAGCCCTGTGCTTTATCAGATACACCGGCAGAGAGGTCTGTGTCCAGAGCAGGCCTTTGACCCTGCCGTACTTCACGACCCTGATATTTTTGAACTTCCCCTCGATATCCACATACTCCGGGACGACTATCTCGAACTCGTCCTTTTTTATCAGTTTATCGAGAGCCTTCAGCAGCTCGTCCGCATAGCGGTACTGTCCGGTCATGCGCTGTGCATAGACCTGGCCGTCAAATACTATCTTTTTCATTATGTCTTCTCACTTTATCAGGAATTTCCAGATCCGACTGAAAGCCTTTACGCTGCGTTTGAGATCGGAAGGGTCTTTGAGCCCCATTTTCAGCCTGTGGGCGATATATGACGGGCGCATATAGTATTTCTTCCTCGCCTCGTCGCAGAAACGCACCATCTCCTCGCCGGTTATGCCCGGGAGCTCCAGCAGGCAGTTTATGGTGCCGTCCTCCTTGACATAGTCGGTATAGCCTCCGCGGATGTAGCCGTTCTCCTTGGCCCAGTAATAAGCCTCTGTCCCGGGGAAGGGCAGCAGCGGGTAGAACTGGGCGGTGTCGGTGTCAAGCTCCAGCGCAAGGCGGAGGGTCTCCTGCATAGTTTCCTTTGTCTCGCCTTTGTTTCCCACCATATAGCAGGCGTGTATCTGCAAGCCGGCGGTCTTGGCGTTTTCGACATAGTCATGTACCTGTTTCAGGGTCGTCCCCTTGCGGATATTGTTGAGTATCTCCTGACTGCCGCTCTCTATCCCGGGGATTATCAGGTGGCAGCCGGCTTCCTTCATAAGCTGCATGGTCTCCAGGTCCAGATTGACTCTTGCGTTGCAGAGCCAGCGGAAGCGTTTATTGAGGCGTTTGTTTATCATCAGCCGGCATATCTCCATGACCCGGGCTTTCTTCATGGTAAAGGTATCGTCCTCAAAGACTATCTCCCGGACATCGGGGAAATTCTTTGCGATATAGACCAGCTCTTTGACGACGTTCTCCGGGCTGCGCATACGGTAGACATGGCCGTGCATGGTCTGGGGATAGACACAGAAATTGCATCTTGCCATACACCCGCGCCCGGTGAACATCTGGATCTCCGGGTACTTTCCGGCAGCAAAGAAATAGTCCTTGTAATTCAGATGCTTATGCACGAATTCGGATGCAAACGGTATCTCGTCCAGCTCGGTGATATAGGGCATATCGGGGTTTGAGCTTATCTCGCCGCCTTTGCGGAATGTGAGACCTTTCACAGAAAACGGGTCGCCGCCGTCCCGCAGTGCTCTTGCCACATCGCGGACGATGTAGTCATACTCGTGCCTTGCGACGGCATCCAGCAATCTGCTGTTTTCAAGCGTCTCAACAGGCAGCGCAGAGGGGTGCGTCCCGACCAGCATAACGAAGGCTTCGGGATACTGCTTTTTGAGATAGTCGGCGCAGCGGATATCGTTCTCGATCGAGGGAGTGCTTGTGTTGACAACGAAGAGCCTTGTGCCCTCAGCGTGCTTTTCGATATAATCATACTGCTCCTTATGGGTCATAGGCTTTGCGGGGGCATCGAGGAATTCAACCTCAAAGCCGTCCTTCTCGCAGACTGCCGCCGCATAAATGAGCCACAGCGGATAGTAGAGCGTTCCGCTGCGGGTGACTGTGGGGCTTCTGTTCTCACGGGAGAATTTGCCGTATTTTGCCTTGAAGGAGGGGTTCACAAAAAATACTTTCATATATCTATCAACTCTTATCAAAGGTTTTTCTCAGCTTTTCGGCTGAAAGCAGGTAGCGGTGCCTGCGGAACATATGGGCAAGCCCTTTAAGATGCTCCAGATTCATGCGGCTTATCAGCTTTTTCTTGCTGAGCCGCTGCCATTCGTGGATGATCCTTGCTTCGGGGCAGAAAGCGACTTTATAGCCCGCTTTCCAGACCCGGATGCAGAATTCCGCATCCTCCGGGGCGTAGAATATCTTTTCATCCAGCAGCCCTGCCTTATCAAAGACCTCCGGCCTTACCAGCCAGCAGGCGCTCATGAGATAGTCAACAGGATAGCTTGTCATTCCCGGATGCGGGGGCTCCTGCTTTTCCATACGCTCGCCCTTTGCCTGAACGGACTTTACCGGGCAGGCCTTGTACAGCTTTTCAAGTGCTGTCGGAAAGCACCTTGCCGACATCTGTACGATCCCGCCGGAGGTCACAAGAGTCGGCCCGATAATGCCGTATTCCGGGTGAGCCTTCATCTCTCTGTCGAGAACTATGAAAGCCTCGTCATTTACTTCTGTGTCGCTGTCGAGGATACAGATATAGTCAAGCTCTTTTTCAAGCAAACGCTTTATCCCGGCGTTGCGTGAGACCGTCGTGCCGACATTTTTCAGGAACCTGAGAACGGTCAGCTTCCCTGCGAGAGCTTTTTTCCAGCTCCTGACGGTATCAAGAGTGCCGTCAGTGCTGCCGTTGTCTATGACGATAACATAAGGCTCGGTCTCTTTCAGCTCCGCTACCGACCGCAGACACTTGTCTATCACCTTTTCCGAATTCCATGTGAGTATCACAAAGCCTATCTTCGGTCTGCTCATCGCGGTGCTCCTTTACCTGTTTATCTCCGAGCGCCAGTATCCGAGCGCATCGGTAAGTATATCGTCTATCGAAAGCTGCGGCTCCCAGCCTGTGTCGGCGGTGAGCTTTGCACGGCTGCCTCTGATGACAGGGGTATCGCTGGGGCGCATCCGTGCCGGGTCGGGTCTGACCTCTATCGGCACCCTTGCCATAGAAACGAGCCTGTCAAGTATCTCCTGCGCCTTGTAAGCCCTGCCGGAGCAGATATTGTACGGCTCCCCGGCTCTTCCCTTTTCGGCTATGAGCCGCAGGGCGCGGCAGGCATCCCTGATATGTGTGAAATCGCGGGCGCTCTCCAGATTCCCGACGGAGAGATATTCTCTCTTTCCCGCTTCTATCTCTGCTATACCCGAGGCGAAGTCGGGTATCATAAAGCCTCTTGCCTGGCCTGCGCCCGCAAGGTTGAACTGCCTTACGATACACACATCAAGGCCAAAGCTGCGGGCATACATAGCGGCGAACTGCTCCTGCGCCTGCTTTGAGACGGCATAGGGGTTCATGGGGGAAAGGGGCATATCTTCGGTGACATTCCCGCCCTTTTCTCCCAGCTTTCCGTACTCGTCCGCCGAGCCCATAGCTATCACGCGGGTCTTTCCGCCGGATGTTCGGACAGCTTCAAGGATGTTCAGAAAACCGACGGTGTTGAGCTCGACGGTGAGCTGCGGTCTTTTCCAGGAGAGCCCCACATTCGCCTGCCCCGCAAGGTTGAATATCACATCGGGAGCAAACCTTCCCAGGGCGTTCTGCACTGCCCCCGCATCAGTAATATCGAGCCTTTCGGCGGAGCCGGTTATGTCGCAGCGGATGACCTCACAGCCGTTAGCTTCAAGCTCGGCGCAGAGGTGTCTGCCGATAAAGCCCTCGCTGCCGGTAACGAGCGCCCTCACTCTATGCCTGCCTCTCTCTTTGCGAGTTTCAGATCGTGCTCGGCCATAAGAGCGCAGAGCTGCTCATAGCTTGTTTTCTGAGGATCCCAGCCCAGCTTTGTTCTTGCCTTTGTCGGATCGCCCCAGAGGTTGACGACATCGGTGGGGCGGTACCATTTCGGGTTCACGCAGACCAGCATCTTCCCTGTCTTCTTGTCATAGCCCTTTTCGTCGAGGCCGGAGCCTTTCCATTCCAGCTCTATGCCGTCGTTTTTGAAGGCAAGGGTGGTGAACTCGCGGACGGTGTGCTGAACGCCCGTTGCGATAACGTAATCGTCCGGCTCGTCCTGCTGGAGAATGAGCCACATACATTCAACATAGTCCTTGGCATAGCCCCAGTCCCGGAGGCTGTCGAGGTTGCCCAGCTCAAGATGGTCCTGCAGGCCGCAGGCTATGCGCCCTGCTGCAAGGGTGATCTTTCTTGTAACGAAATTATCTCCCCGTCTCTCGGATTCGTGGTTGAAGAGAATACCGTTGCAGGCAAATATGCCGTAAGCCTCTCTGTACTGTCTTATCATCCAGAAGCCGTACTGCTTGGCTATGGCATAGGGAGAATAGGGGTGGAAAGGTGTCTCCTCGTTCTGGGGAGCGGCCTCCACCTTACCGTAGAGCTCGGAGGTGCTTGCCTGATAAACACGGCAGGTCTTGTCGAGCCCGGCGATATGTACGGCATCAAGTATCCTGAGCACGCCGAGGGCATCGACATCGCCGGTATATTCGGCGGCTTCAAAGCTGATCTGGACATGGCTCTGCGCCGCAAGGTTATATATCTCATCGGGCTTCACCTGTAAAACTATACGCACGATACTGGAAGAATCGGACATATCGCCCTCGTGGATGATGAGCTTATCGAGGATATGGTCTATGCGGGATGTAGTCGAAACCGAGGCTCTTCTGATGATCCCGTGAACCTCATATCCCTTTTCCAGCAGCAGCTCCGCAAGATAGGAGCCGTCCTGCCCGGTAATGCCTGTGATAAGTGCTTTTTTCATATCTGTTCCGCCTTTCGGTCGAATTTATTTACAGCAGCTCGCTCCTGCCGGATTCGGCAAGGGCATCAACTATCTTTTTGACATCCTGTGCTCTATCCTTGGAGCATACCATTACAGCATCGTCCGTCTCGACGATGACTATATCCTTTACTCCGAGGGCAGCTATCTTTCTGCCGGAGGAATAGACCACTGAGTTTTCGGCATCTATGGCTGTTACATCGCCTACCAGCACATTTCCGCAGGCATCGCGCTCATTGAGCACGCTCATCATATCCCAGGAGCCGACATCGTTCCAGCCACAGTTGCAGGGGAAAACTATGACCTCCCCCTTTGAAGCTGAGGGCTCCATTACAGCGTAGTCTATAGACATCTTCCGAATATTGGGATAAACATCGTGGAGGACTTCCTGCTCAGCGGGAGTATTCATAGCCTCTCCTATCTTTTCCAGGTCGGCATAGATATCCGGGGCATACTCTCTGATCTTTTCGAGGATCAGCGAGGCCTTCCAGATGAACATACCGCTGTTCCAGAGATATTCTCCGGAGGCAAGATATCCGGCGGCGGTCTGTGCATCAGGCTTTTCCTTGAAGCCCAGGACAGGCTCGGCTTTCTCGTCCGGGGTGCCGTCATATCTTATATATCCGAAGGCGGTCGAGGGGAAAGTCGGGCGTATGCCGATGGTTATCAGCTTATCCTGCTCCTCGGCGGCAAGTATGGCCTGCTTGAAGGTAGCTGTCAGCGCCTCGGTGTCCTCGATGTAGTGGTCGGCGGGAGTTATGAGCATAACGCCGTCGCCGTATTTTTTCAGTATCTCCATAGCGGAATAGCCGATGCAGGTAGCAGTATTGCGGGCTGCGGGCTCGGCTAAAATGTTCCTCGGAAAGACCTTGCCTGCGGTTGCGACGGTCATATCCGGGGATTGGAGCTCGCTGGTAACGATAAAGATATTGCTCTTGCCGATGACGGCGGCCATCCTTTCGACTGCTTCGTTTACCATAAGCTCCCTGCCGCTGAGGTTAAGGAGCTGCTTGGGCTTTTTCTGTCTTGAAAGCGGCCAGAAGCGTGTCCCGCCTCCGCCTGCCATTATTACTCCGTAATGGTTCATATCTGTTTCTCCTTGGCATTAAGCTCTTTCCGGCTGCCGAAAGGTCTCTGGAAGTCCTTGCAGAGGACAAGTCCGATCGTTATCCAGTAATAGGGGGCGATATTCACGATAGAGCTGTTGAACATACTCTGGACGAAATATGCCAGCACCATACCGACGAGGGTGAACGAGATCAGGCGGTCTTCCTTCTCTTCGGCGCGGAGGGCTGTCCTGATGCCGATAACGAAGGTATACACCAGCAGCGAAACGATGGTCAGGAGCTGGAACACGCCCTGAGTAACAAGGTAATGGATCAGCTCGTTATGCCCCTTGCCCTGGCTCCAGGTATCGTGGGGGAGATCGGGAGCGTGAGTGAAGCACCAGCGGTAGTTATCGAGACCGACTCCGAAAGCCCAGTGCCCGGGAACGCAGGCGAGGCCGAACTTCCAGATATGTCCTCTTCCGGTGGCGAAATTATCGAAGGCGGTATACTTTTCCGACTCCGGCAGACCGTTCAGAGGGTCATCGTCCTGCTTTTTCAGGCCGGCAGAGCCAGGGTCGGAGTCTTTACCGGCATCAGCATCAGAGCTGTCAATGCTTTCGGAGGCGGAAGTTTTCTTTTCGTCGGCCATAGCCTTCTCGACCTGCTGGGAGAAGGAGGCAGTGCCGTTGATCTCCGAGAGGGTGAGCTCCATTTTCTGCTTGAACTTCCCGAAGCCGAAGATCATGATACAGAGCATCGCGGCAAATATCAGGGCGACAGCTCCCCAGTGCATGAAGCCGCGCTTCACCAGCTCGCCGTCTCCTGTCCTGACCTTATAGATCAGCAGAGCGACAGGGTAGAAGAGCATAAGAGTTCCCAAGCTCAGAAGGGCCAGCCTGGTCTCTGTCGCAAGAATAGCATATATGCCCAGAACTGTCCCGGCGAGGGTAAGAAGGAAGGGCTTTCTTTCCTTTGCGAAAACGCAGAGACCCATAACGCAGCCTGCGGCGAGAGTCATCAGGGCGACATACCAGTTGTAATGGGGGGTAAGGCCGTAGGCGAAATGATATTTTGTTGCAGAATCGGCATCATAGAAGCAGTTGGTGAACTCATAGCCGACGCTTTGCAGCAGGCCGACGAGCCCCTGTATTATAAGCACGAAGACAAAGGCCTTGATGATATTGCGGCGGTATTTTCTGTCCCGCACCATAGTCGCGGCGTACATCAGGGAGAAATAGGCCAGGAAGTTCGTAAGCCATTCGTCGTAGTCATAGCCTCTCATAGAGACGAGCTGATCCTCCGAGAAAGCCAGCGAAAGCCCGGCAAAGATCACAAGGCAGGCAAAGAAGACGTCTGTCGGGTAATACTTTATCCCTTTATGTATCACAAGATGGGTTATCACCATTACCGCGCCCATGATCCCGGCGGCCTCGACGATTATAGGCTGCCCCTCGAAGTTCCGCTCATGCTGCTCCACAAGCAGCTCGCAGATCGGCAGCGAGATCATCGTTATCATTATGAGCAGATAAAAGGCTCGCTCGGTGGTTATCAGCTCGGCTATCTCTCTCAATTTCTTTTTTACTGTTGACATATCCATTCCCCATTACTGCCCGTCAGCAATGACACGGGCATTTTCATATACCTATACTCTTTAATTATAACAATAAAATAAAACAAAATCAATACACTTTTTTGATAAATTTGCACAAATAGCATTGTGATATTTGTGCAACAATTTGTTGTTTTAACATCAGTTCCCTGCCCTTCCCCTCCGGCGGGATGCCCGCTGCTGCTCCGAATGTATCCTTGACAAAACAGCCCCCGGATGTTATAATGAAATGTAAAGCATTTTTGGCGTTATCCCCGGTCAGGGAGCCGGCGCAGAAGCACAGCGATCGGAGGTAGTCCGTTTGAAAAAGAACAACAAGTTTCACAAGCTCTCGGTGCAGCTTATCGGGATGACAGTTATCCTGTTCATCATCGGAACGATCATAGGCGGATTCCTGCTCTACACCGGCAGCAGAGATATGTTTCTCCAGGCGAAGGAAGAAATGATAGCCGAAAAGCTCGATTCGGTCACAAAGGATGTCAAAAGACTTGTATGTATCGATTGGCTGTTTGATTATATGGTCAGCCACGACGATTACTTCCAAGCTCTGACTCCGGAAGAAAATGACAGGATCTCCGAGCTGCTCCCGGATTTATTCTCATATGAGATCGATATGACGGCTCTGAAAAAGTCCCTCGACTCTTTTGAGCCCAAGGATCAGACAATAATGGCCAGAGCAGAATACGAGCTGCTCGGCAACGTTTTAAACAGCAGATTTCAAGCTGCAACCTACGAAAAGCTGTACATTATAGATATCAGCCCGGAAAACCGCGGCTTCCTTTACTGCGACTCAAAGAAATTCAATTCTCTCGAAGATGATGACGCACTGTTCTTAAATACCGATACGGGGGTCAGATGGGATTACCGCGAGGAGGATCATCCGGCATTAATGCAGTTGGCGGAACAGAAAGAGCCGGAGATGATCTTTGAGATCGCCCCCATAAATTCCAGCAAGGCGACCAGCTATATCGGATATATGCCTATCAACGGCGGAAAGGCCGCTATCTGCATCAGCTATAACTGGGAGCCCTTACGCAGCCAGCTTTTCACCAAGGTGCGCAACCTCGCTCTGATCCTGCTGGGCGCGATGATCGTGACCTGTCTGCTCATAATCATTTTCATGCGAAGGATCGTCATCCGGCCTCTGGGCACTGTCCAGGAAGCGATCCGCGGATACATGGATGAAAAAGACAGCTCTCTTGTCAAGGAGAAGCTCTCTTCCGTTAAGCGGAACGACGAGCTGGGTATGCTCTCAAACGATGTAGAAGAGCTTACCGTCGAGCTGGACAGCTATATCAGCAACATCAAGAAGCTGACCAAGGAAGTGATGGAATCTCTTGCGCAGACGATAGATGCCAAGGACAAATACACCAACGGCCATTCCTTCCGTGTTGCGCTGTATTCAAAGATGCTGGCCAAGGAGCTGGGTCTCTCAAAGCAGGAACAGGAAGATATCTACTATATGGGGCTGCTGCACGACATCGGAAAGATAGGTATCCCCAACGCTATAATCAACAAGACAACAAAACTCACCGACGAGGAATACGAGACGATCAAAAAGCATCCGATCTACGGCTACGAGATCCTTTCCGAGATCGAATCCATGCCGGAGCTCTCTGTCGGAGCGAGATATCACCACGAGCGCATCGACGGCAAGGGCTATCCCGACGGGCTCAAGGGCGACGAGATACCTTATATGGCAAGGATAATCGCTGTCGCGGACAGCTATGACACGATGACCTCCAACCGCAGCTACCGTAAATATCTCCCGCAGGATGTTGTCCGGGCTGAGATCGAGAAGAACATCGGCACGCAGTTCGACGAAGGCCCTGCAAGAGCTATGCTGCGAGTCATCGACAGCGACAAGAGCTATATGCTGCACGAATAGTCGGCGCTGCATGATACAAAAATATAAGACCGTATATCCTTCCTGCCCGCAGCAGGTCGATATACGGTCTTTTGTCTGTATCTCTGATCCTGCGCAGCGGATATGCTCCGGGGCTGCTTGCAGGATGCGCTCAGTTTTTGAGAGAGTGGAGCGGTGCGGGGATCTGTCCTCCGCGGGAGATGAACTTAGAGGGGGACTCCTTCCTTACGGGCATTACGGGGCCGGAGCCGAAGAGACCGCCCCAATCAAGCTCGTCGCCCACATCCTTGCCGATAGCGGGGATGACGCGGACGGCTGTGGTCTTGGTATTGACCATGCCTATCGCGGCTTCATCTGCGATTATGGCAGCTATGGTGTCCGCTGAGGTATCTCCGGGAATGACTATCATATCCAGACCCACCGAGCAGACTGCTGTCATTGCTTCCAGCTTTTCAATGGAGAGAGTCCCGGCCTTGGCAGCGTCTATCATGCCGGCATCTTCTGAGACGGGTATAAATGCACCCGAAAGGCCGCCGATGCGCGAGCAGGCCATTACTCCGCCCTTCTTTACTGCATCGTTGAGCAGAGCGAGGGCAGCGGTAGTTCCGTGAGTCCCGCAGCTTTCGAGGCCGATCTCCTCGAGGATATGTGCTACCGAATCACCGACGGCTGGAGTCGGAGCAAGGGAGAGATCGACTATACCGAAGGGCACGCCCAGTCTCTGGGAAGCGGTCACACCCACAAGCTGTCCGACTCTGGTTATCTTATAGCTGATCTTCTTGATGACATCCGAGATCTGGGTAATATCGGCATCGGGGTACTTAGTCAGGGCGGCGCGCACGACTCCGGGGCCGGAGACGCCTACATTTATCATGCAATCAGGCATACCTACGCCGTGATAAGCTCCGGCCATAAAGGGGTTATCCTCGACGGAATTGCAGAACACCACCAGCTTTGCGGCTCCGAAGCAGGCATTATCGACTGTCTTTTCGGCGCACTCGCGGACTATCCTTCCCATAAGACGGCAGGCGTCAAGATTGATGCCCGCTTTTGTAGAGCCGACGTTGACAGAAGAGCAGACTCTCTCTGTCGATGCCAGAGCCTCGGGGATAGACTCGATGAGCTCCTTGTCGCCGGCGGAAAAGCCGTTCTGCACCAGGGCAGAATAGCCTCCGATGAGGTTCACGCCCACAGCCTTGGCTGCTCTGTCCATAGCCTTGGCAAAAGGTACGGGAGAGCAATGGCAGGCGGCGGAGATCATAGCGATAGGAGTAACTGAGATACGCTTATTGATTATCGGGATACCGAACTCCTTTTCGATCTGCTCACCGACCTCGACGAGGTGCGCGGCCTTTTCGGTTATCTTGTTATATACCTTCTCGCAGGCCTTGCTGATATCTGCGTCTATGCAGTCCAGCAGCGAGATGCCCATAGTTATCGTTCTTATATCGAGACACTCCTCCTGTATCATTCGGATAGTCTCAAGAACGTCATAAGTGTTTATCATAGCAAAATCCCTCCGAGGTCAGATATGGTGCATACAGTTGAAGATATCCTCGTGCATGGTATGGATCTTGAGGCCCATGGAATCTCCAAGTGCGGTAAGGTCGTCGGAAAGCGAGGCAAAATCTCCGCTGAGGCTGGTGATGTCTACCAGCATTATCATAGCGAAGAGCTCCTGCATTACCGATTGAGTCACCTCGACCACATTAGCGTTATGCTCCGCGCATTTTGTGCTTACCTTTGCAAGGATGCCTACTGCGTCCTTACCAATAACAGTTACTACTGCTCTCATAATAAAACCGCCTTTCTGCGCTGAGCCTTCGGCCGCGCTGTATATATTATATTTTTACGACAGATGCAGGTCAGCCCGGGGCGCCGGGCTCGCTGTCTTTATCCCGCGGGGAGAGGCTGCCTGTCCCGTCGGCCTGGGTATTCTCGACGGGAGCGATGATGACCTCGCCGTCTCCGGAGCTGTTCTCCGCCGACCCTATCTGAGCCGAGCGGGATTTTATATGCTTGCCGACTATCTCCGACACATCCGAGACAGTCATAAAGGCCGAATAGTCGTCTTTTTCGATTATCTTTCTCATAGTCGAGAGCTCTATTCTGGTTATTACGCAATAGAGGACGACCTTTTCGCCGGACACAAGCCCCTGGCCTTCGATAAGTGTTACTGTTCTTCCGAGGGTGTTATAGATATCCTCGGCTATCTCCTTGCCGTGGTCGGTGATTATCATTATCGCCTTCCCTTGCAGGAGGCCTGTGCTGACCAGATCCACCACCTTTGAGACGATGAAATAGGTCAGGAGCGAATAGAGGGCGCGGTCCAGTCCGAAGAGGGCGCCTGCTGTCAGATAGATAACGATATTGAAGCCCAGGACTATCTGCCCCACCGAGAGGCTGAGCTTTTTGCCTATCATCATAGCGACGGCTTCTGTCCCGTCGAGGCAGCCGCCGTTCTGTATGACCAGCCCGACGCCTATACCGAGGACAATACCGCCGAACACGGTAGCCAGCAGCTTATCGTCGGTTATATGTATCTGCACATTCCCGAAGAAAGTCAGGGCTCCCGAAAAGGCCAGCATAGCTGCGACGGTCTTGAAGAGAAAGGAGCGGTCCAGCTTGCGGCTCCCTATCCAGACGAAGGGGAAATTGAGGGCGACAGTCAGGATACTTAGGGGGGCGGAGGTCAGCTGGCTGATTATCATACTGATACCGACCATGCCGCCGTCCATGATCTTTGCGGGGACGAGTATCTCTTCAAGGGCAAAGGCTGCGATGATACAGCCAACGAGCATAAGCGAGAGCGAAAAGACTGTCTTCCCGCTGAAAACCTTTTTATTAGCGCTCTCATCCATCTCTCCGGCACCCCGCTTCGCATTATCATACAAGAAAGCCGCGCATTTACGCTGCTTGCGTATCTGCGCGGCTGCTATGGTGGAGTATAGGGGATTTGAACCCCTGACCCCCACACTGCCAGTGTGGTGCGCTTCCAGCTGCGCTAATACCCCACGGTCGGTACTTGATTATTATATCAAATCATAATGCGTTTGTCAAGAGCAATCAGGAATTTTTTTTTAAAGGCTCAATATTTCTCAGCAGGCTTTACAAATCCGGAAAGATGTGATAATATATGTATGAAAGATTCCCCGGACACGGAGGTGAATACATGAATATGAAAAAGATATATCTGGCGATGATATGTGCAGCCGCAGCAGCCTGTATGGCGAGCTGCGGAGGAGAGAGCTCATCCCTGACCGAGATCTCCAAGCCTGCTGACACGGCAGCCCCCGTTTCTCAGACGGAAGCTCCCACAGAGACGGCGGCTCCGGAAGAAACTGAAGCAACGGCCGCCGAGACAGAAGCCGGCTCCACCGAAAAGCCTTCCGACACCGCAGCAGATGAGACCTCGTCCGGAAGTTCGGCCGAAGAGATAACGGCTACGGCTCCGACCGACACCAAGGCTCCCGATGTGACCGAGCCTGCCGAAACGCAGTCCCAGACACAGACTCAGACACAGACACAAACTCAGGCTTCTCAGCCCACAGCCGCGGCTGTCGATCCGAACCACGCTCCCGACAACGGCATCGACTGGGGCCCGCTGATCGAGCGGTAAGAACTGCCCTGTCTCCGGGAGAAGATCAGAACAGCTAAGGCAACACCGCACGACCCGCGGCTAACGCTTCTGCACCGTAACTGTTTATTCGCTTTTATCGTTCGCCGCGCTGCTTTTGCAGTGCGGCGAAATTGCGTAAAAAAGGGTATTCCCCACACAGGGAATACCCTTTTTGCACCGAGGGCTGTTTATGCAGCCTTTTTTTGTATTGGATCAGAAATTCAGGACACAGTTTGTTGCGAGGGCTTTATAGGCGGTGCCGGACATCAGAGGATAGGAGACGTTGCTGATATTGTTCATCCAGGTAACGATAAGGACATATCCTGCGGGGGCATTATTCCTGCGGCCGTCCGCTGTCAGAGAGGTATAGAACTTATCGGTTGTAGCTGTGCCGGAAAAGCTGCCGGCGTAATAAGTCATGGCGATATTCTGCGCATGGGCAGCCAGCCCTTTCTTTATCATGATAACGTGCCGCTGGGCGTATTTCCCGTTTGTCATGGTCTTGGAGAACTGGTCGTATTCCTGAGCGCCCAGGAGCTTGGGGGTTATCTTATCTGTGCAGATATAATCCAGCTTGGTAACGGCAGTATCGAAGCCGTTGACTCTGAAAGCGACAGAAGCGCCGCCGTTGCCGTAGAAGCCGAAGGTATCGCTGCCGGATCTGACCTGATATACTGCGCCGCTGACCTTGCCTGCCCCGGTGATCGGAGCGATAAGGTTGCTGCCGGAAACATTACCCTTCAGAGAAATCTTTACGGGGACAAGATAGCTGTCGTTGACGACTATGGCGGAGACATACACTTCGGGAGCCGCTGCATTGAAGACCACTCCGCCCAGATCCTTGAAATAAGTCGCTCCGGAGAGGTTGATCGTGATCTTGGTATCGCCCTGCTTGAAATTCGAGGTGTAGGCTGTGCCGTTGGTGCCTGTTATGGCGAAGGTCGGAACATATGCGGGAGCAGGAGGTTCCGAAGAAGAGCCGCCGAAGGTATTTATCAGCGCCGCTGTAACGTCATCCGAGGCAGCATACCAGGTCATATTGTTCCTGTTCAGCAGGCCGTAGTTATCGGTATTGTTATTGGATCCGGTTATGATATTGTTATCCCATACACAGATCGGGATATTCCTGGACTTTGCCTTCTGAGCGAAGGCGTTGGCCCACTTGACCCGCTCGGACTCATTATTATAATTGCTGGAGCCGAACTCTCCGATGCAGACCGGGATCCCCTTATTAACAAACAGGGTATCGAGATTTCTGAAGAAATCGGTAAGCTGATTCTGCATCCTGCCGTCGAAGGTCTTATACGGGGTCATACAGAACTCATAGGGAGTATAGGCGTGTACCGAGACGATAAGGTTAGGGTCGCTGGGAAGGCGGAGCTCATTCATGGCTGCCCAGGTATTTGAGGCTGCATAGGTAGGGACCATAAGGGCTCTTGTAGCGTTCAGGCCGCCTGTTGCGCGGACAGTAGAAACGAAATCGCTGTTCAGCTTATTGATGACGCCACGCATAGAGGAAGTGCCGCCGTTCCACTCGTTGCCTCCGCCGACCTCTCTCGGCTCGTTCATCCCCTCGAAGATGAGGTGTTTATCGTAAGAGGCGAACTCTGTGGCGATCTGTCTCCAGAAATTCTTGAGCCTTGAGCTGACCTCGCTGTACTTTGCTTCTGTCGGCACGAGCCAGTTGCTCTCCTCGTGGTGGATATTCAGGATAACGAATAGCCCCTGGCCCAGCGCCCAATCGACAACGGTATGGACTCTGTTGAACCAATTCGGGTCGATATTATCTCCGCTGGTCACATGGCTCCACCAGGTAACGGGAATACGGACAGTCGTAAACCCCCTGGCCTTGATAGTGCGGAAGGTATTTTCGGTAGTCATAGGATTGCCCCAGGCGACCTCGGTACGCAGGCCGACATTGCCGCTGGCCGCATCCGGCAGGGCATCGAGGGAATTGCCGAGATTCCAGCCCAGACCCATATTCTGCGCGATCTGCTTAGCAGTATACGAATTGACATCGACAGCTTCGGCTTCCAGCTTTTCAGAAGGTATAGAGGGTATGATAGCTGCTGCCATAGCGACGGCTGTCAGGACACCGAGCAGTTTTCTTTTTATTCCAAACATATTATCGTTCCTTTCCTCAGAGGTTGAAAACACATTATACCGATTATATTTTACCATTTCACTGAGCAGCCGTCAATCGGCAAAAGGGTAAAAAACCCCCGCCCTATTTTGTATATATTCCCTATCTTCAGCTCCGGGATGCGACCGAAGTGGTATTCATTATTTGTTGTAGATGCGGACCCGAAGGGGCTCGGGGGCGACCGGAAAGCCCCCGAAATTAGGCGTGAGCTATTATGAAGTTCCCGCACTTGGTCTGGGCGGGGCAAACAGTTCGCTCATTGCCCCCGGACTATTGCTTTGTGCGGAGCCTCACCCTTACACAACGTCCTGCCCCTCTAAAGGAAAGACGCCGCTGAACCTATCGGCAGCGTCGCAGGGCGTCCAGACGGCCCACCAAAGACAGCAAGCACCCGAAGGGGTTCGGGGGCGACCGGAAAGCCCCCGAATTCAGGCGTGAGCTGATGTGAAGTTTTTGCACTTGGTCAGGGCGGGGCAGCACCCTTACACAACGTCCCGCACCTCTAAAGGAAAGACGCCGCTGAACCTTCCGGCATCGTCGCAGGGCGTACAGACGACAAACAAACGACAGCAAGCGACCACCGGGAGCGCCGCGTTTCGGCGTTAAAAAACGACCGGAAAGCCCCCGAAATTAGGCGTGAGTGCAAGTGGTGTTTGCACTCACGCTGTGGCGGCGCAGCACCCCTTACACAACGTCCTGCCCCTCTAAAGGAAAGACGCCGCTGAACCTCCCGGCATCGTCGCAGGACGTACAGACGACAAACAAACGACAGCTAGCGACCAACGGGAGCGACGCGTTTCGGAGCTAAAAAACGGAAAATCGCTTCGCTCTTTCCTGTGTCAGCGGGCTAATAGGTTTTGACGGCGCGGCATTTTTGTTTGTCCACGCTGCTCTGTTTGGAAGGAAGACTTTGTTGCCCTTTGTTTTCGTTATGCCGCGCCTTGGCCGGAACTGCGTTCCGGTATGGGGCGCTGCCCCATGCCCCGCTTAGGGCTCTGCCCTAAGAACCTGCCAAGGGCTGGCGCGCCCTTGGATGGGCGCAATTTTGCCCGCTTTTTGCGGTGCAGTACTTGTTATGTGACCCCGCCACAAACAACGTTCCGCCCCTCTAAAGGAAAGACGTCGCTGAACCTATCGGCATCGTCGCAGGGCGTACAGACGACCCACCACCGACAGCAAGCGACCAACGGGAGCGACGCGTTTCGGAGCTAAAAAATAAAGAAATCTTTAGGTTTTCTTGATTGTGGGTTTTAGGTAAGGGTGTTAGAATGTATGTATAGACAAAGGAACGGAGGCAGCATTATGGATGAGTTTATTCTTAAAACAAAGGATCTCTCTAAAAGATTCGGCAGCTTCACTGCTGTAAACAACATCTCGCTGAATATCAAAAAAGGCTCTGTCTACGGATTGGTCGGCAGAAACGGTGCGGGCAAGACCACATTTATGAAAATGATCTGCTCACTGTCTTCACCGACTTCCGGCAGCTTTGAGCTCTGCGGCGAGAGCTATCCAAGACTCGGAGAAGCCCGCACTAAGATCGGGAACCTTATCGAGAGCCCCGGGATCTATTCCAATATGTCCGCAGCAGATAACCTAAAAGCTAAGGCAAAACTCATAGGCGGTGTTGACAAGGGCAGAATAGACGAGATAATCAGAACCGTCGGGCTCGAAAAAGCCGGCTCCCGGCACGCCGGGAAATTCTCTCTGGGTATGAAGCAGCGGCTCGGTATCGGCATCGCACTTATAGGCGACCCTGAGCTGCTTATCCTCGATGAGCCGATAAACGGGCTTGACCCGGCGGGAGTCGCAGAGATAAGAGATACCCTGCAGCACCTCAACCGCGAATATGGTATGACGATCCTGATATCCAGCCATATCCTCGGAGAGCTCTCCAAGCTCTCAACAGACTACGGCTTCATCGACAAAGGCTCCCTTATCAAGGAGATATCCAACGAACAGTTGATCTTAGATTGCGCCGAATATGTCAGGCTCTGTGTCAGCGATGTCAATAAGGCAGCCGCTGTTCTCGGGAATATCGGAGTCGGCGGCATCGAGCTGACGGATAATAACGAGCTCCGGCTGGCCGGCTGTATGGAGCGCACCGACGAGATAGTTGAGGCGATGGTGAATAACAGGATAAAAGTCTATGAGATCGCCAAGCAGGGCATGGATCTTGAAAGGTATTACCTGAATATGATAAACACCGGAAGGGAGCAGTAAAAATGAACGGAATTATCGGACTTGACCTTTTTGTAATGCGGAAAAAGATCTCGACGTACATAACAGCAGCTATGATGCTGCTATCGACGGCGGGCTTCTGCTTCCTCGAAAAGCTGATGATCTCCTCCGGGCAGGAAACGGAAGGCGCAAGGAATTTCAACGCCGTCCTTGTCTCGGGCATAACGTCGGCGATCCTGATCTTCGGTGTCTTCTTTGTACTTTTTCTGGGCTCCGATCTTAAAGACGGCTATATCAAGAACATCGCAGGCTCGACAAAGAGCCGGATAGGGTATATCATCTCCAAAGAGATCGCTCTGGCGGTATACATTGTTGCGGGGCTGGCTATCGTCTCTCTCGGCGCTTTCCTCGGCTCCGTCCTCTTCCTTGACGGGACACAGGGCTTCGAGGCCTTGCAGTTCTGCAAATATCTGGGCGTTGTGTTCCTGCTGATGCTTGGCTTCGCTGTATTGATGACATTTGTAGTGTTCCTGCTGAGGAGCACTACAGGCTCTATGGTCATAGCTGTGATCGTTGGGTCAAACCTGTTCGCCAACACAGCATACAGGCTGATAGGTATGCTGCTTTCAAAGTTGGATATCGAATTCAATTTTGCTTATATCTCTGTAACGACCCAGATCACCTCGCTGAGAACGGATTCCTCAGATAAAGATATGCTCATAGCCTGTGCGGTAGCAGCAGGATATATCGTGATCTTCAATATCCTGACGAAAGCTGTTATGGATAAGAAGGACATAGCATAATTGACAATCATCTCCCTGCTATGATATAATTAGGAAAATAAATATGGTTATCTCTTTGACACACCATTTTCAAACACCTTATTTAGGAGATTACGGCAAGATAAAAAGCCTTAAGGAATATGTGTGGTGTGTCAGCGGGATAGTCAGAAAAATAAAAGCTGCGGGGGAGAATATGGAGAACGGATATATACTTATAGTGGACGACGACGCGGATATACGGAACCTCATCGGGATCTACCTGGAAAACGAGGGGTTCAGATACATAAAATGCGATAATGCGGTGACGGCTCTGGAAGTCGTCGGGAATACTAAGATCGCGCTGATCCTGCTGGATGTCATGATGCCGAAAATGGACGGGCTGACCGCCTGCATGAAGCTGCGGGAAAAGACCAATGCGCCGATAATCTTCATCTCGGCAAAGAGCCAGGATATGGATATAGTCAGCGGGCTCATGTCCGGCGGGGACGATTATGTTACCAAGCCTTTCTCGCCTGTTCAGCTCATGACCAGGATAAAGGCTCAGCTCCGGCGCTACCGGCAGTACAACAGCAGCTCGGAGGCGGAGAGATCCTCTCTGGAATACGAGGACATAACTCTTGACACCGATTCGCACATGGTCTGGGTCAGCGGGGCACTGACCGATCTTACCTTCAAGGAATACGAGATCCTTGAGCTCCTGCTGCGCAACAAGGGGATAGTCCTCTCGATAAAGCAGATATACGAGAGCGTCTGGCACGAGGAATTCTATTCAGCCGAAAACACAGTCATGATGCACATTGCCAACCTCAGAAAGAAGCTCACCGCTGCGGGCGCCGATAAGGGGCTGATAAAGACCGTCTGGGGCAGGGGGTACAGGATATGAAAAAGCTCTGGCAGAAGATGCGCAGCATCGGCTTTGTCTATATCGTCGGAGGACTGATACTGAGCGGCGGAGCAGCCCTGCTCATCATGGGAGCCGCATCCGGCGCAACACAGTATCTTTACGGGAACAGCATCCTGAAGCGCGGGCTGACGTTGATCCTCGCCGGGATAGTTTCTCTCCTTATACTGGTGCTGCTGGAGAAGCATTTTATCAGCAGCAGATTCAGAAAGCTGAGCAACTATTATATCATGGCATCGGTCATAGCTTTTGTCGCGGCGCTGCTGGTGATGGATCTTCTGGGCACAGCCGCCAACGCGCTGGGAGCAGACCCCAACCTCTCCGATGCCCCGACCTCAGAGCAGCTCCTGAGAACGATAGTTCTGCTGAGCTTACTGCTCGGCGCAGGGATAAGCTCCTTCCTGATCCTCTTCGGGAAGATGACAAAAAACAAATCTGAATATATAAGCCGGATCTGCGAGGATGTCGGCAGGCTGGCGGAGGACAGCGATAATGTCGTCATCGAAGAAAAAGGCGGAGACGAGTTGGAAAAGATAAGCCGGAGCATCAACAGGATGTCGGCCGAGCTCAGGGAAAAGCGCCGCCGGGAGCTGGAGCTGGAGCGGCAGCGCAGCGAGCTGATAACCAATGTCTCTCACGATCTCCGCAGCCCTCTGACTTCGATAATCGGCTATGTCCGGCTGCTCAGGGAGAACGGCTGCAGGGACGAGCAGAAGTTCAACGAATACATCGAGGTCACAGACAGGCGGCTGGAAGGTCTCAGCAGGCTGGTGAACGAGCTCTTTGAGCTGACCAGGCTGGATTCCCCCGACCTGACACTGAATTCAGAGGAGGGCGACCTCTCCGGGCTGGTGCGGCAGTTCGGCTTCGAGATGGGGCTGATACTGGAGCAGGAAGGCTTTTCCCTGGAATGTGATACGGACGAAAATCCCTATATGATGCAGCTCGATTACGAGCGCTTCGCAAGGGTGATGCAGAATCTCTTTGCAAATGTCATCAAATACGCTGCCCCGGGGACCAAAGTCAGGTATACGAGCCGTATCAGCGGCGGAGAAATGGAGATCTCGCTGAGCAACCGTCTTGCGGAGGGCGCAAGGGTAGACACCGCCAATATGTTCGACCGTTTCTACAAAGAAGACAGCGCCCGCAGTGACACCTCCGGAGCAGGCCTTGGTCTGGCAATAGCCAAGAGGATAGTCGAGCTTCACGGCGGCAGCATCACTGCTGAAACGGATAAAGGGGAGCTGACGGTAAGAATAAAACTATCTGCGGGCAGCCCTGCCCGGGACTGACAAAAAAAGGCCGTATATCCACACTGCCTGCCGGCGGGAGGATATACGGCCTTTATTTACTTCAGAGCCTTATGCCATACCTGCGGTGATGATCGCCATCTTGTAGACCTCGTCGGCGTTGCAGCCTCTGGAGAGGTCATTGATGGGAGCGTTGAGCCCCTGGAGGATCGGGCCGTAGGCTTCAAATCCGCCGAGACGCTGTGCGATCTTATAGCCGATGTTTCCTGCCTCGATAAGGGGGAAGATGAAGGTGTTGGCCTGCCCTGCTACCTTGCTGTCGGGGCACTTGGTCTTGGCGACCTCAGCGGAAACTGCGGCGTCGAACTGGAACTCGCCGTCGATGACCAGCTCGGGGTCGAGAGCTCTTGCCTCGATAACAGCATCGTGGCTGAGCTTAACTGTGCCTCCCTTGCCGGAGCCGTAAGTGGAGAAGCTGAGGACTGCTACCTTCGGGTCGATGCCGAAGAATGCAGCTGTCCTTGCGGTCTCAACAGCTACCTCTGCCAGCTTTCTGGCGGCAGTAAGGGTAACGTTGCCGTCCTTGTCAACGGTATCGGTATAGCCGAGGTTGATAGCGCAGTCGCCCATAGCGATCTTTTCCTCCTTACCGTCGCGCTCTCTGAAGAGGATGAAGGAAGAGGAAACGAGGTTGGAGCCCTTCTTGGTCTTGATTATCTGAAGAGCGGGGCGGACAGTATCTGCTGTGGAATATGTAGCTCCGCCCAGCAGAGCGTCGGCCTTGCCGGCCTTTACCAGCATGGTGCCGAAGTAGTTGGACTTGGAGAGCGAGCTGCGGCACTCCTCTTCGGTCATCTTGCCCTTTCTGAGCTCGACCATCTGAGCTACGAGGGCATCCATCTCGGGATAGGTGAGAGGGTCAAGTATCTCGGCGCCTGTGATATCGAAACCGCCCTTTGCAGCGGCAGCCTTGACCTCGTCAACGTTTCCGCAGAGGATAACGCCCATGAGCTTTTCCTTGAGGAGCCTTTCTGCTGCGTTAAGTATCCTGGCGTCGGTGCCTTCTGTCAGGACGATCGTTTTTCTGCTTGCTTTAAGATTTGCGATGAGCTTGTCAAACATTCCCATTTATATGACCTCCAAAAAAAGATATGATCCAGCATACAGACACAATGCACGCTGAACGGCTCAGCCTGATATGATTATACCACATTCCCTGCCCTTTTTCAACCCCTTTTTTGTAATTCACGCTGCGCGATCCCGGGAGCTGCTGTTTCGCCTTGTTATGTCCGCTGTTCCAGGTATTCCCGGACTGCTTTCTCGGCGGCTTCGATCTCCCGGAGGAATTCCGAGGCTGATACACGCATAGCTCCGCCTCCCATTATTATCACCTGCTCCAGGCCGTCCGAGGTCGCAACCCGGACACGGTATTCCCTGGAGAGCTGATGCGCTGTCCGTTCTATGTAGGTGTCGGCTGTCTCAGCTTCCTTGGTATATACCACACTTATCCCGCTGTGCTCTTCGATCTCCCGGACATTCCCCTTGACTCTGTAAGCGTCAAATACAAGTATCAGCTCGCACTCCATGAACCCGCGGTAATTCGCAAGGCGGTTTATCAGCGTTGAGCGGGCAAGATCAAGGCTCCTGGCAGCCAGCTTTCTGAGCTCCGGCCAGGCAAAAATGATATTATAACCGTCAACCAGGATATAGAGCGGCCCCTTTGGGACAGGGCGCGGCTTGGAACGGTCGGTGCGGGGCTCCTTCGGGGTACGCATAGCCTGCTCTTTTTTGCGCTGTATCTTTCCGTATGTGCGCTCAAAGATAGCCATAAGCTCCTTATCGTCGGCGGCGCGTTTTACGAAACTGTCTGCCCTCTCCCGGATCTCAAGGGCTTCCTCCTCAACAGACCGCGGAGGCTCGGTGCTGACGTGCATAAAGGCATTCGCTTCGTTCCAGGGGACGACGTGCCCGGCGCCGTGTGAGCAGAAGACGGAGTCGGCAGTATTGCGGAGGTCGCTGTCCGGGTCGTAGGCTATGTCTGCGATGACCTGTTCGGCGTTGTTGCAGACATCGTAGCCGTCGGCCTCTGTAAACAGTCTCCCCAGGCCTTTGCTGTAAGCCGCGACATCGGTATGGTAAGACCTGAGTGCCGAAACCGGCGCGCGCCCGGTGAGGACAGAGTTCTCGCCGTCGGTCTCCGGGGGAGAGACTGTGGCTCCCATTTTATCAAGATCGGTCAGTGCCCGGCCTGTATTGACGGCCGGTATCTCAAGGCGGAAGGAATAATAGGGCTCCAGCAGAATGCTCTCGGCATAGCGCAGGCCCTGCCTTACTGCGCGGTAGGTAGCCTGCCTGAAATCTCCGCCCTCGGTATGTTTGAGGTGCGCTCTTCCTGCGGTCAGGACTATCCGCATATCTGTGATCGGAGAACAGGTCAGGGTTCCCTTGTGGATACGCTCTTTCAGATGTGTCAGTATGAGCCGCTGCCAGTTTCTCCCCAGCTGATCGAGGCTGCACTCGGAGGCAAATTCCAGGCCGCTGCCGCGGGGCAGGGGCTCCAGCCGCAGATGCACCTCGGCGTAATGGCGCAGGGGCTCGAAATGACCCGCTCCCTCCACAGGCTCCGCTATCGTTTCCCGGTAAGCGATCTTCCCTTCTCCGAACTCCGGCTCTATCCCGAAGCGCTCGGATAGGATACGTTTCACGATCTCTCCCTGCACCTCTCCCATAAGCGAGAGGCTGATCTCCCTGGTCTGCTCGTTATAGCTGACGGCAAGGGTCGGGTCTTCGTCCTCCATTATACGCAGAGCCCGGAGCATAGTATGGTCATCCACGCCCTCAGGGGGTTTTACAGAGCAGCTCAGGACAGGCTCTGTCAGGGGGATGAACTCTCCGCCGCCGGCGCCCAGAGCCTGCCCGGCGTAGCAGCCGGAAAGCCCGAGAGCGGCGCAGATCTCGCCCTGACTGGCGCACTCGGTATTCTGATATTTCTCGCCGCTGTAAATCCTTATACGGCTGATCTTCTCTGTCAGCTCCTCGCCGCTGCGGGTTGTATAGGTAAGAGCATCCCGTACAGAGAGGCTGCCGCCTGTGATACGCATAAATGTCAGCCTTGCGCCGGAGCTGTCTTCGGAGATCTTATATACTCTGGCTGAGAATTTCTCTCTCGGCTCAGGGAGAGTGATAAATCTGTTCATACCGTCCAGCAGAGCTTCTATGCCGGTGAGTCTCAGGGCGGAGCCGAAATAGCAAGGGACAGCCTGCCCTGCGAGCACAGCGGTGCGAATACTCTCATCAGAGACGGCGCCGGTCTCGAGGTACTCGTTCATAAGCTCCTCGCTGACCATTGACAGTGATTCTGCCAGTTCCTCTGTGGGGCGTGTCATATCGACACAGCCCTCGCAGAGTCTTGCCTGGGCGGAGCGCAAGGCAAAGCCCTTATCGGCATTGGGCATATCAATCTTATTAACGAAAACGAACACCGGGATACGGTATTTTCTGAGCAATCTCCAGAGAGTTTCGGTATGGCTCTGGACTCCGTCGGTGCCGCTGATGACAAGCACAGCGGCATCTATGACAGAGAGAGTTCTTTCGGTCTCGCCGGAGAAATCGACGTGGCCGGGGGTATCCAGCAGGGTATAGGACACCTCTCCCCAGGAGAACACGGCCTGTTTTGAAAAGACAGTTATGCCTCTGTCCCGCTCGATGGGATCTGTATCGAGAAAGGCATCGCGGTGATCGACTCTTCCCAATTTACGGATAGCTCCGCTTTTATACAGCACTGCTTCGGAAAGAGTAGTTTTTCCGGAGTCAACGTGTGCAAGTATTCCGATAACTGCTCTCTTCATCTCATCTTCTCCTTTTTTAACTCCGGGGCGCGGCGCTCCCGTTGGTCGCTTGCTGTCGTTGCGGGGTCGTCTGTACGCTCTGCGACGCTGCCGGAAGGTTCAGCGGCGTCTTTCCTTTAGAGGGGCAGGACGTTGTTTGTGGCGGGGTCACAGAACAAGAACCGCACCGCACAAAGCGGGCAATATTGCGCCAATCCAAGGGCGCGCCAGCCCTTGGCAGGTTCTTAGGGCAGAGCCCTAAGCGGGGCATGGGGCAGCGCCCCATACCGGAACGCAGTTCCGGCCAGGCGCGGCACACCGAATAAAAGGGCAACAACGACATCCTCCCACACAACGCAGCGAGGAAAAACAAAAATGCCGCGCCGACAAACCTATTAGCCCGCTGACACAGGAAAGAGCGAAGCGATTTTCCGTTTTTTAGCTCCGAGAAGCGTCGCTCCCGGTGGTCGCTTGCTGTCGTTTGTGGGTCGTCTGTATGCCCTGCGACGCTGCCGATAGGTTAGGCTGTCGTCTTTCCTTCAGAGGGGCGGGACGTTGTTAGTGGCGGGGTCACAGAACAAGTGCTGTTCTGCACAAAGCGGGCAAAATTGCGCCCATCCAAGGGCGCGCCAGCCCTTGGCAGGGGGTCAAGGGGGACAGCGTCCCCTTTGCAGAGCACGAGACAGAGTCTCGTCCGGAACGCAGTTCCGGCCAGGCGCGGCACAACAAAACCAAAGGCCAACAACGACATCCTCCCACACAAAGCATCGAAGACAAACAAAAAAGCCGCGCCGACAAAACCCATTAGCCCGCTGACACAGGAAAGAGCGAAGCGATTTTCCGTTTTTTTTAGCGCCGAAACGCGTCGCTCCCGGTGGTCGCTTGCTGTCGTTGGTGGGTCGTCTGTACGGCCTGCGACGCTGCCGATAGGTTCAGCGGCGTCTTTCCTTTAGAGGGGCGGGACGTTGTGTAAGGGGTGTTGCCCCGCCCAGACCAAGTGCGGAAACTTCACAATAGCTCCCGCTTAATTTCGGGGGCTTTCCGGTCGCCCCTGAGCCCCTTCGGACGGAACAGATAATGAACGATCAAAAGCGCCGATCCGGGAGCAGCAGCGCTCTTTTACTGCGGTCAAATGCATTATAGCATATAAAATCATTCCAGTAAACAGAAAAGCACAAATATGTATAGCTTATTTGATTTAACTAAAGTGCTTTGTGAAACATCTACAAAAGACGGCTTCAAAAAATGATAAATCAGACAATTATCGGCTGTGCGAAGTGAATATATTAAGAATGAATTGACATTATTTTATAAAATATGTATAATTATACTGTTGAAAAAGTGCCTGATGACGGATAATAACTAAAAAAATCGGCTGGATCAGCCTTAAATGAAGAACTGAAATTCGCAGTCCTGGCAGCAGAAGAGAACACAGCGCTACATAAAAGGGGGAAGAAAGATGGGTTGGAAATATCCGAGCAAGGAGGAAGCTCAGGAATGCTATGATTCCGCAAAAAAGAAATACGACGAGGCAGCAGAGGAGTATCTTACGCTGAAAAACACTAAGGGTGAGATTGATGATTCCATAGGGACGATGTATATGCAAGGCATGGAGGCCAGCTCAAGATTGGGGTTCCTCGAGCGGAAGATAAAGGACCTCAACCGTATCCTCCTGTATTTAGGTTTGTCGAGCTATGATATTTCCGGCTCCATGCTATCGTTTGACCTCTTAAACCAGTCCCACGGTATCATCAGCGTTGAGAAAGAGATTGACAAATGCCGTGCGTTTGCTTTGGTAGCTCAGGATGCTATGAAAAACTGTGTCGTCTGTGACGGGATACAGTCTCCCTCCTTCGGAGAATCCTTCAATGTCCCCGGAGTGGAATACAACGCATATTCCAAGGAAGCGAGAGACAATATCAGTATGGAGCGGGCTGTCGCGTATGAGGAATACTCCCAGTTGAAAAAGAAGTATAACAGCGATACTGAGGCTTTTGATGAGCTGCTGAAGCGTTCCAAGGCTTTGGAGAACGAGATGTATGCTCTGAAAAAGAAAATGGATTCCTATGCCTTCGATATGGATCATTATAAGAAATATATCTGAGATACATTCTTAAATGAAAGCAGGTGAGAGCAAGTGCGGATAGAGCTGATCGCCGGGAACGGAAAAAAGAGCAAGGCAGGGATAGAGAGCTTCATTGAGTCGTATAAGACTATGACACAATGGCACGAAAGAGTCATCTCTACCTTCAAGCTCGTTCAGAAGCAGATCCCCGATGTCGAGGGCGGTATGACAGAGCGCCTCGAAGAAGCGGATAACGACATCGAAGCCCGGGTAGTCACTCAGGATGAGCCGAAGCTGGAAAAGATCGAGAACGCCGGACGGCTGTTTGCGCAATTCATAACCGATTCTGTCAAGACAGACAGGCAGGTATACCAGAAGATCGCAGACAGGATGGAGATCTTCTATGAGCATAACCCCTGGGCGGTATACCATCCTCCGAAGAAAAAGCCATGGTATAAGAGAGCCTGGGATTGGGTCTGCGATGCAGTCTCAGCAGTAGTCGATGCGGTAGTCGATGCCTTCAAGTATATAGTCAAGAAACTCAAGCAGGCATGGCACGCAACTGTCGAGTTCATCAAGAAGCATTATAAGACCATACTGAAGATCATCGGAGGGGCGCTTATCATAGCGGGCCTGTTCGCCCTGTCGGTAGTGACGGGAGGAACGGCAGCCGTGATATTTGCCGCCGCAGCGCAGGGCGCGTTGACGGCGGCTCTTACGAGTACAGCGGTCACGGTGGTCGTCGGTATCGCACAGGGCAAGAGCCCTGAAGAGATCTTCGATCTGGCAGGCAATGCTTTCTTCAACGGCGCAGTTACCGGAGCTCTCACAGGTGCGGCCGGCAGCGTCGGCGGCCTCGTAATGGGAGCTACCGGCTCCACAGTTCTCGCCAAAGCGGCAGAGATACTGGCCAAGGGAGTCGCAGAGTTCATGGGGCAGATGGTGGTCAAGGGCGTTGAATATCTGGAGGAGCACGGAGATCTGGATGGCTTCTTCGGAGAATTCATGGACACCGCCGGCCTGGATATCCTGGGAAGCATGGCAGGAGAAGCTCTGGACTTCGCAGGGCAGATAATAAAGGAAGAGCTGGGAGACCTGTTCGATGCCGCACTGGATTATCTGGAAAACACCTCCTTCGGGCAAACGGTCATCGACTTATACGATACAGTGAAGGATACGGCTTCGTGGCTGTTCGGAGAGGACGGCCCGCTTGGCTTCCTCGGATTGGACAGCCTCAGCGACCTGGGCATAAACGACATCGGGGATATCGTGGATATAATCAAGGATCCCTCGAAGTTCGCGGAAAACCTCGCAGGGACAGTCCTTGGGAATATCCTGAATTCGGATGCCCTGAAGGATATCCTCGGAGAAGGGCTCAATAATCTCTCAGAGATGATCGGGCTCACAGAGCTTCTGGATAACCTGAGCCTCGAAGAGATAGCCGGCGCCATAGGCCTGGATTACGATAAGCTCAAGGAGCTTGGGGCCAGCCTTGGGCTCGATCAGATCGACCTGGGCAAGCTGGGAGAAGCTCTGGGCATCGGAGAGGCTGATCTCTCCAAGCTGGGAGAGGCTATCGTGCAGGGAGACCTCGATAAGATCGGTGAGGCCCTCGGCATCGGTGCTCCCGACCTCGGCAAGATCGGAGAGGCCCTCGGCATAGATATCGGAGATATCGGCGCTCTTGGCGACGCGATCATGAACGGAGACCTGGGCAAGCTGGGAGAAATACTCGGAATCGACAGCGCGGATATCGCCAGGATCGGAGATGCTCTCGGCATTGATACCGGAGATATTGCACAGCTCGCAGAAGCTGTCGCCAGCGGAGATATCTCAAAGGTTGCCGATGCTCTCGGCATAAATATCACAGATGTTTCAAAGCTGGGCGAGATGTTCGGCATAGATGTCGGCGATGTCGGCAAGCTGGTGGACGCACTGGCCAGCGGAGATATATCAAAGATAGCGCAGGCTATCGGTATAGAAGGAGATATATCCAAGCTCGGCGAGATGCTGGGCGTGGATACAGGCGATGTCAGCAAGCTGGTGGATGCACTTACCAGCGGAGATATATCCAAGGTAGCAGATATCCTCGGGCTGGATGACAGCCTCTCCAGGATCAGCGAGACCCTCGGAGTCGATATAAGCGACCTCAGTCAGCTCGGAGACGCTCTCGCCAAGGGAGATGTTTCCAGGATCGCAAGTATGCTGGGTGTGGATGCGGATATCAATAAGATCGGAGAGATGCTTGGCGTGGATGTCAGCGATCTCGGCCGCCTGGGCGACGCCCTTGCCGGCGGAGACGTTTCAAAGATCGCGGAGATACTCGGCATAGATACCGATCTCTCCAGGATCGGTGAAGCCCTCGGAGTTGATGCAGGCGACCTCGGCAAGCTGGGAGATGCGCTGGCAAGCGGAGATATCTCCAAGATCGCCGGAGCCCTCGGAGTCGATTCGGGCGACCTCAGCCGCCTGGGCGAGATGTTCGGCGTGGATACCGGAGACCTGGGCAAGCTGGGGGACGCGCTGGCAAGCGGAGATATTTCCAAGGTCGCCGGAGCTCTCGGCATAGATACCGGAGACCTGGGAAGGCTGGGAGAAATGTTCGGAGTCGATACAGGCGATCTCAGCCGTCTGGGAGATGCGATCTCAAGCGGAGACCTGGGTCAGCTCGGCAGCCTTCTTGGCATCGAGACCCCGGATATCGCCAGCATCGGAGAGGCTCTGGGAGTCGATACAGGAGACCTTGGCAGGCTGGCAGACGCTCTCGGGAGCGGAGATGTCAGCAAACTGGGCAGTCTGCTCGGTATCGAGACACCGAATGTTTCAAAGATCGGGCAGGCTCTGGGAGTCGATCTCGGAGACCTGGGCAAGCTGGGAGACGCTATCAGTACAGGCGATATCTCCAGGATCGGCGGCCTGATGGGGCTGGAAATGCCAAGTGTATCGAGCCTGGCAGATCTTGCGGATCTGAACGGGCTGATAGACCTCTCCGGAGTCACGAGCATACCCGATATAATGAGCGAGCTGGGCAGCAATGCGCAGAGTATCCTGGACGGCTCTCTCAATTCCATCATCGACACCTCCAAGAGCGCTTACAGCAGCCTCTGCGGCTCGGATTTCGCAACAGCTCTGGGAGATCAGCTAAGCTCGCTGCTTGATTTCAAGACACAGCTTCAGGATATCTTCGATGCGATGAAGTCTGTGGGCGGAGATCTGCAGGGAGTCGGGGCAAGTGTAAGCTCGGGCGTCGGTTCATGGATGTTTTGATGTTATAAATTTTATTACTATATAAGAGGTGAGTGGTTTGGATACTGGGATCTATAAGGAAGCGATCGCCAATGCAGACATAGCGTTCACCAACGAGAATTACGAGGGCGCCGTAAAATGGTATGAAAAAGCCCTCGAACAGTCTCCGAAGGATGAATACGCTCTATCCCGTGCGGGAGCTGCGCTGGTGGCGCTCAAACAGTTCAAAAGAGCTTTCGGATATTTCCAGAAGGCGATAGAGGCCGATCCGGCCAGCGGTGATAACCTGTTCAATATGGCCAACGCCTATTTCTTTGCGGGCGATGTAACAAAGGCTATGGAGTATTATACCTCCGCTATGATGAAACAGTGTTCGCCGGATGTTAAGGCCAGGATATTCTATCAGCTCGCTCTGATGTGTACGCTGAAACAGGATTTCAAGGCTGCGCTGGTAAACTATCAGAAATATGAGGACTTCGACAAGACCGGAGCTGCATCGCTGGATACGGATATCATCTCCGAAAAGATACAGCTCTATCTGAAGCTGGAGGATTACAAGAACGCCATAAAGCTGGCGGTGAAATGGGTCAGCCTGGCCCCCTCGGATCTCCGGGCGTATATGGTGTATTTCAACCTCCTTATGGCGGACGAGCAGTATGAGGAAGCACAGAATGTCCTCGACGATACGATGAAATATGCCGTCAACGACGATGCAGGCAAATTCGCTGTGGATGTCTGCCGGGCTAATTTCTATACCAATGCCGCCGGGAGCAAGGCGGATACCGCAGGAGATTTCGACGAGAAGGCCTACGCTCTCCTGAGCGAGCTCATCGTCAGCCCCACAGGCTCCGAAAAGGATAAGAACGAGCTTGTCCTCTCCCTTGCAGAGCTCTGCATAAAGCTCGATAAGCTGGACGAGGCAATCGAGCTCATGCAGATGCTGAAACAGAAGCCGGCCCCGGCTGATGCGGCAGAGGCTGCCCCGGCAGAAGAGAAGAAGGCTCCCGCCGCTGTCGATCAGGCAGAGATAGACGCTATGCGGGAGAAGGATATCGCAAGGATGAACGCTCTGGTCTCCGAGGGGATCATCGACGAGAGCATCGGTGAACAGGCGAGTGTCAACTACGACGAGGAAGGGCACGAGGTGAGAGAATATCCCGAGGGGACATTCGACGGCCTCCCGGACGATGTCGATCCTACAAAGTACGGCCTGCCTTCTCCCGAAAAGCTCAGAGAGCTGGAGAATGCTGCCGCCGCCGCAAACACCGCAGAGTTCAACGCCAGAGTCAATTATATGCTGCTCTCCTGCTATTCCGCTAAGGAGGATTACGAGAACGCCCTGGAGTATGCCGGGCTGGTAAAGAACAGCGGCAGCGGTTCCTATTACCCCCTCTTCGGCCATTACGCCGAGGCCTTTGCTACGCTCCAGCTTGCCAAAGAAGGCAAGCGCTTCACAATGCAGGAGGCGGAGGAAAAATATAACCGCGAGCTGGCCTTCCTCAGAACAGAGACTATGAAGCGCAACGAGAATTCCCTCTATACTATCCTCTTCCGCGCAAGGATGTATGCCGAGCTTGGTAAATACGATAAGGCTCTCGATCTTGCCGAGCTGCTGGAATCCGACGATAAGGCTGCTGTTACACAGTATATCGAGGATTGCCGCAGACTTCAGGACAAGGCCTGAAACGGGAGGTGCTTCTGAATGGCAGACCTTTCGGGTATAGAATCGCTGACCGGGCTCAAACACAATATCGTCATCGACGAGGAGGCCTTCGACAGAGCAGTCGAGGAAATGAAAGCCCTTGAAGACGATGTCCAGAAGCTGGAGAAGGATGTCCTGGAAATGATGAATCTTCTTCGTGAGGGCTTTAATACACCGGCGGGCAGAAAGTTTATCAATGCCTGCTTCTCCTATGTTTACAACCCCGTATATATGCAGAGGAAGGTCATTTCCCAGATCTATGAAAATCTTCTTACAGCCAAACAGGGCTACCGGTCGATCTTTGCAGACTATAAGAACCTTGTGGACTATATGTCCAAATAATGCAGATCATCCCCGCGGAGCGGGATCATAATAATTGATTTTGAAAGGAGTATCAGATCATGGCATCTATCCTTACCAGCGCGATAATCGTAAACGCGAAATCCAGCGTGACAAACTACATCAACACAGTGCAGGGGCTCTATGATGAGCTCAGCGCCCTGATCGGCCAGCTTACCGCCAATAACTTTATGGGAGACGCCTCCAACGGCTTCAACGATTTTTTCAGGACCAAGGCGACCCCAGCTCTTATCGACAACCTCATCACTCCCGGAAAGTCTCTGACAGCAGGCATAAACACTATGCTCGAAAGCATCAAGGCCCAGCTCCTGGATACCGTAGACCCGCAGCTCGGCGAGATCAACAGAGACCCGACCGCAGCACAGCAGTCGTAACAAGAGTTTAGAGAAAAGGAGTAAAATGCTATGGCAGATATAGTTTACAGATTTGATGAGATGAGAGCAGCCGCAGCCAAGATCGAAGATATCTCGGCAAGATACAAGACCGCCGCCGCAACGTTCCAGAGCGAGTTCCTCGACGCTACCTCCGGCTGGGAAGGCGCCAGCAAGGAAAAGCTCACAGCCTTCATAACCGGCCCGGTCAATGACTATATGTCATCGACAGCACCTTCGATAGTCCAGGCTCTCGCAGCCCTGCTCAATGCAGATGCAGAACAGATGGAAAAGGCAGATCAGGCCATCGCAGATAATATCCCGGATAAGCTGGTGTGATCCGCCCGATACTTATCAGTAAGGTGAGGTGCTTATGGAAAACAATGTTGAAAAACTTACCGATATAGACATCGAAAAGGCTAAAGCGCTGTTTGAATATGAGGCGACCTCGCTCCTGTACGCTCTTGAGGGCAGAGAGAAAAATGTCGGCAAGGATATCCGGAATGAGTACCTTGAAATGGAGATCGAAAAGCCGCAGTTCGAGTATATCTCACCGGAGTTCAAGCCGGGAGAGATCGGCTGCGAGGCTCCGAGCGCTGTTATCGAGCTGCCTGATCTCGCTCTCCCGCCGGGGGACGTAAAGATCAGCGGCCTGCCGGAGATCGCAGCTACCAAGGCCTTCACAGCCCCGGAGCTCAGAGCGGACGGCGCAGACACAAAAGCAGTCAGCGCTGCTGTCCCGAAAGAGGCTGCGGCAGTGGTAATATTCTCGGCGGATGCCCTCTTCTCCCTCCCGGAGAAGACAGCGATCCCGCCTGCGGTGATAGGCCTCTCGCTGGCGTTCCCGACAATAACGGCTCCGAAAATGGAAGCTGTCCCGAAGGAAGCCTCGGTAGAGATACAGGTCGAGGTGCCCGATGTTCCCGAAGTCAAGGGAAGCATCGGTGCGGGAGTGCCGGAGATACACAAGGTCGATCCCATTGCGATCGAAGCGGATCTTCTCAAGAAGTGCCTGCTTGAAATGCCGGATCTCGAGCCGCCGACTATCGTGCTTTCCTGCGAGGCAGAGAGCTTTGTCAATATCACCTCGCTGGATCGGGCTCTATTTGAGCTCTCCCCGGTGCCGGCTCCTGCTGTTGACCTTCCGGCAGAGCTTCTCGGTGCGATAAAGCTCACCGATGCAGATAAAGCGCTGTTCGATCTGCCGGAGAGCGAAGCTCCGAAGGTAGAGATCGGATACGAGCCGGTCGGAGAAATGTCCTTCGAGCCGCCTGAACTGCCTGAGAGCAGCCTCTCGGCTCCGGAATACCCCGAAGCCCCGGAGATGCCGGATATATCGGCCTCTATAGATGATATACTTGCAGCCGTAAAGGCTGATCTTTCGTAATCGGTGCAGCGCCCCGCTGGGACAGCGGTGCAGTATATAACAAATGATCAGGGCGACCCCGCACACCGGAAGAGACACAGTGGGCGACCGGAAAGCCACCGAAATTAAGCGTAAGTGCAAGTGGTGTTTGCACTTACGCTGGGGCGGGGCAACACCCCTTACACAACGTTCCGCCCCTCTAAGGTAAAGACGGCAGCCTAACCTATCGGCATCGTCGCAGGGCGTACAGACGACGAACAAACGACAGCTAGCGACCACCGGGAGCGCCGCGGTTCGGCGTTAAAAAAACGGAAAATCGCTTCGCTCTTTCCTGGGTCAGCGGGCTAATAGGTTTTGTCGGCGCGGCATTTTTGTTTGTTCTCGCTGCGTTGTGTGGGAGGATGTCGTTGTTGGCCTTTGGTTTTGTTGTGCCGCGCCTTGCCGGAACTGCGTTCCGGTATGGGGCGCTGCCCCAAACCCCGCTTAGGGCTCTGCCCTAAGAACCTGCCAAGGGCTGGCGCGCCCTTGGATGGGCGCAATATTACCTGCTTTGTGCGGTGCAGTACTTGTTATGTGACCCCGCCACAAACAACGTCCCGCCCCTCTAAAGGAAAGACGACAGCCTAGCCTATCGGCAGCGTCGCAGGGCGTAATGACGACCCACCAATGACAGCAAGCGACCACCGGGAGCGCCGCATCCCGGCGTTAAAAAGAAAGGGTGATTTGATGGAAAACAATAAGCTGCTGATAGGAGTTCAGTTCGTTGACCCGGCTACAAATAAAAGCCTGGTCTTTGAACTTATGGTCCTCCGTGACCTTACCCTTAAACAGCTCCTTGACGGTATCAAATACGGCCTTGCCAAAAAAGGCGAGGACGGATTTTATTCTGCCTGCCGCCGTATCTTTGAGGAAAGCGTCTCTTTCCGGGACGATACCGGGCTTTACGGCAAAATGACCCTTACCGCCTATAACGAGCTCCCCAGCAGCGATAAAAATGACCGCGGCAGATTTCCCATCACCGAGAACGATATGGGAAGAACTCTTGTGGATATCGGCTTTATTTCATCGACAAGACTTGTCTTTGACCCAAACAGAGCCTACCGTTCCTTCGAGATAAACACTACCGCCATCATCCCCGCATTCAACCCCGCTGAGCAGGGCGAGGAAGGGATCAGCTTCCCCGACTATAATATCAGCACAAGGCAGATGTATCGCTTCGACGATACTCCTGTGTCTATAATCCCGCCCTCCGATCCGCCTCAGAAACCGGATCAGAATCTCTTTTTTCTGCTTCTGCCAACGTTCATCATGATCGCAGTGACGATCCTCACTAGGACACTGACAGGCAGCTCCAACTTTACCGCTGTGCTTATCAGCGCATTGATGAGCGTCGTTACGCTCGTTACCTCGGTCATCAATTTCATCAGAGGCAGGAAGAAGTATAAAAAGGCTCTCGCAAGCTGGCGAGGAAACTATGAAAAGTATATCGACAAGACCATCGCAGGCATATTGGAAAGACAGAAAAACGATGCCGAAAAGCTGGGAGAACTTTATCCGGATGTAAACGAGCTCTTCGATGAGAAGGATCCTTATAAGAGTGTCTACGGAGTCAGCGGAAATATTTTCAGCCGCAGCCAGGAGGATCCGGATTTCCTTACAGTAAGGCTCGGGCTCTCGGATATGGTGCGAAATTGCTTCGATATCTCCGGCTCCAGACAGGAGCAGGTCTTTTCCTCGACTTCTTTCAGGATGAAGTTTGATAAGGTAAAGGTGCTTATGTCCGACGACCCGGATTTCGGAGACAACGAGGACGAGACTTTCTATCTCTCCAATCTCCCGAATTATATCTCGGAAAAGTATAAGTATATGAAGCTGGCGCCTATGCTGTTTTCTTTCAGGAACAGCGGCTCGCTGGGTATAGTCGCGCCGAACAAGGTCTTTTCGGAAAGGCTGATACAGAGGATAGTCTTTGATCTCTGCTTCTATCAGTCTCCCGACGATCTCCAGTTTATCGTCCTCTTTGAGCCGACCGACGATCTCGACCGCATCGAGAACGCCGTCGCAAACTTTAAGTTCCTCCCACATTTCAGAGACCTCTTCCCCGACAGATCGCAGTTCGTCTTCGACAGCGCCAACGCCAATATGGTGTTCAGCTCAATGCTCAATATCATGAACGAGAGAGTCGAGGCCGCTACGGCAGAGGGGCAGAAGGAGAATATCCGTTTCCCGCATATCGTCTTTATCGTTTACCATGAATATGATATCAAGGAGCACGCCTTCGCTCAGTTCCTCCCCAGGACTCCCGAGGGCGGCAAGCAGTATGAGAACAAGCTGGGGATATCCTTTATCTTCCCAAAGACCTACAAGGAACATCTCCCCGCTTACTGCGACCATGTCATAAACTTTACCGGCGACCATACCGCCGATATCACCCCTCACGAGGACGAAAGGCTCCGCAGGGAGTTCAGCTTCAATATGTCTCCCGAATGGAACGCAAAGCTGTATAATACCTCAAAGATCCTTTCCTCTCTCTGCTATTCCAAGATCTCGCAGAACGGAAAGGTGCCCTCAGCCGTCAGCCTCTTCGAGCTCTACGGCTTTACCAAAAACAATATCGACATCTCCCGGTTCTGGGACAGCCAGAACAGAGCGAATGTCATCGAGACCCTCTCTGTCCCTATCGGAAAGACCGAGAGCGGCATTACCTGCCTCGACCTGCATGAAGATTTCGACGGCCCGCATATGCTGGTCGCCGGCACTACCGGTTCGGGCAAGTCCGAGACTATAATCACATATCTCCTGGGGCTCTGTATGTTCTACCGCCCGGATGAGATCAACCTTATGCTCGTGGATATGAAGGGCGGCGGCTTTATCAAGCGTATCGGCACCCTCCCCCATGTTGTCGGCTCTGTTACCGATGTAGACGGCGACGAGAACGGCACAGGCGCCGAGTATATGCTCAAGCGCTTCCTGGATGCTCTCCGCTCGGAGATCAAGAGAAGAAAGATCCTCTTCAATTCCATGCACGTTGACAGCATCAACCAGTATATCTCCGCCTGCAGGAACATAGAGTCTCATATAAAGAAGATCAATAACCGCCTTCGCGGAGAGGATAAGGAGCCCCTTACCGAGGCCGAGGAGGAGCAGATCAGAGCTCAGGCCAAGAATGATCCGCTGGCCCATCTCGTGCTCGTCGTCGATGAGTTCACCGAGCTCAAGCGCTTCTCGACAGAGAGCAATAATGTGGATTTTATCGGGGAGATAACGACTATCGCCAGAGTCGGCCGAAGCCTCGGCTTCCATATCATACTTATCTCTCAGAATATCGAGGGCGCAATAACCGACGATATCAGAGTAAACTCCAAATCCCGGCTCTGCCTTAAAGTCGCTACAAGACAGGCCTCCAAGGAGATGCTGGGCAACGATCTTGCCGCCAGCCCCTCGATGCCCGGACATGGGCGTGCTTATCTGCTGGTAGGCACAGGCTCGAAGTTCGAGTATTTCCAGTCGGGATATGCCGGAGCAGTCGCAGAGGAGAATTTTGAGCTGCCGATGGAAATGACAGAAGCCTCCAAGACCGGGAGCTATACCAAGTTCTACAGCTCCGAGAAGGATAATATCGACGCTATCCGCCGCAAAAAGGAGCTGGAAGCGCAGGGTAAGCTGGAGACTCAGCTCAATGCGGTCGTCGGAGCGATAAAGACATATTACAACAGAAACAGATCGCGCTATCCTAAGGTGCATACTATCTTTGAAAAGCCGCTGCCCGGCAAGCTGGTATATGAAAGCGGAAAGATCTATGAGGAGCGCGACGGAAGATTTGAGCTTATGAGGGAGATGACGGAATGAGCGAGCTGGCAATAGGTATCTACGATAATCTCGACGATCAGACCCAGCCTGTCCTGACCGTCAGCCCGGAAAAAGAAAATATGATCCTCTTCGGAGGCCACGCCAGCGGCAAGACGACCTTTATCAAGACCCTGCTGGTGCGCCTCCATGAAAATCTGGAAGCCGACCGGGAGCGGGATGTGTTCATCCTGGATTTCGGCGGGAACCTCGGGCAGTACCGCGACCTTAACACCGTCGCCGCCTGCTTCGACAATTCCAACGAGGAGAATGTCCGCCGGGTGTTCAGGACTATCGAGAGCAAGCTGGAAAAGAACATAAAGCTGCTGAATTCAAGACAGTTCCTGGATGTCTGGGAGAGCGCCGAGCCTAAAAAACCCGCACAGATGATCTTTATCATCGACAATCTCAATTCCTTTTACGCCGACGAGCGATATATCCCCTATCAGGAGCTGCTGACAAAATTCTGCCGCGACGGCCTCTCAAAAGGGCTCTCGCTGGTGTTCACAGCCTCGGATATGAGCGGGGGAGTCGGCAGGATACTTGGGCATTTCACAAGGAGATTTGCCCTGGAGGGCTCAGCAGAAAATTATCTGGATATATTCGGGATGAGAGTCGCCGAGCCGATGCACTGCCCCGGAAGAGGCCTGACTTTCATAGGCGGAAAGCCGAGAGAGTGCCAGATCTTCCTGCCGTTTATGGACGAGGGGCGGGATCTGCCGATGTTCAAGGAGTCTCTGAGGAGCTTTCAGGTGCCGACAGAGAAGCTCACTGCCTTCGACGGCGACCTTACCGAAGAGAATTTCTTTAACTATCTCTCCGGCAGCTTCGAGGAGGATACCGGGGCCGACTGCCCTGTTGTCGGGCTGGATTATTACGACCATTTCCCGATAACTGTCAATATGCACGAGGCACATTCCATCGCTATCTACGGCAAAAAGCGTTTCGGAAAAACAAATCTGCTGACACTTCTTGTCCGCTTCATCAGAAAGAACCATCCCGACTACCGTATCGTTTTCTTTGACGACGGCAGAAGGCAGCTCTTCGATCTCTATCAGGAGAGCCCCGCCGGGAACTTCTACCTTACCTCGATCGAGCAGATGTATGATTTCCTCGACAGCAACGGCTATGCCGCTAAGCTGGAAAAAGGAGTCATAAACCGCAATTTTGAAGAAAAGAGCAATCCGGGGACAGTATTTGTCCTGCAAAACAAAATGCTCTTCCAGAGCGCAGGGATGCAGCTATTGAAAAATGTGTTCCCGAGGATGACAGCTATCGCCGAGGAGAAGAAATACTGGTTCATCTATTCCGATGTCAGAAAGATCAGCAATAACGACCGCGATACCGAGTCTTCGCTGAACAACAGCATCGCTGTCGCATTCCTGCTGGATAATATCGCTGAGTTCGTCAGCGACAGAGGCAGCAGATCTGTCTTCGGAGAAATGGACCCGAGGGAGCTCAGGAACGAATACGCAAGATGTGAGCTGGGAGACGGCTACTATTTCGATATAGAGTCGGATGAGCTCAAAAAGATAAAATTCATCAAGGTCTAGGGAGGTATAACAATGGCAGATAACAAGGATTATGTTTGTATCGACACCAGAGCCTTCGATAACTGCATCGCTCTCAAGCAGAACTTTATCGCCAGATATGCCGCTATCTCCGGCAGATATGAGAGGATCATCAAGGAGATCTCTGACAACTGGCAGGGAGAGAGCGCTGATCTTTTCCTGGACGATGCCGCAGTTATAAGAAAGAATATCGGCGGGATCGCGGATATTCTTGCCAATATGTGCAACACTCTGGACGATATCCACAAGAAGCTGATCGAAACAGACAAATCGCTGGGAGAGTTCAACCGCGACCCTTCCGCTGAGTGAACCTTGCTATGAAAACCGATCATTACATTTTTACCGATAAGGGAGGAAGACCTCTCAATGAGGACAGAGCCGATTGGGCCGGGAGCGGAGACAGATATTGCTTCATCCTCTGCGACGGCCTGGGAGGGCACGGCATGGGCGACCGCGCCGCCGAGCTGGTGACAGCTTATATAAAGGAGCGGTTCCTGGCCGGAGAGGGGCTGGAGGACTTTGCCGCCGGAGCCCTTCCCGGAGCACAGGCAGCTCTGCGCTCCGCACAGGCAGCCGACCCCCGCCTGAAAGGAATGAGGACGACTGCCGTTATCCTGTGCATCGAAGGGGACCGCGGGCTGGCACTGCATATCGGAGATTCAAGGCTCTACCGCTTCCGGGGCGGAAAGATAGTCTCACGTACAAGAGACCACAGCATCCCGCAGGTGCTCTGTATGTCCGGGGAGATCGAAGAGAGCGAGATCCGCTCTCACCCCGACCGAAACAAGCTGCTGCGCGCTCTGGGAGATGACAGCGAGGAGCTCAGATGCGAGTCCTCCTCTTTCGATGTCGCAGAGGGAGACGCTTTTCTGCTCTGCTCCGACGGCTTCTGGGAGCCTGTCACCGAAATCGAGATGGAAAGGACTCTGGCAGAGGAGCCCAAGGCGAAAAAATGGCTGGCGGCAATGGTAAAGCTGGCTGTGAAAAACAGTGCCGGCAAGCCGATGGATAATTTCACCGCGATAGCAGTCAGAGTCAAGAGGTGAGAGAAATGGTCTGCGAGATACGCAGCTTTATCGGAACAAGACCCTATCAGGAGGATGCGGCGGAAAAGTGCGAGACAGACAAGGGCCTCTTCGCCGCCGTCTGCGACGGGATAGGCAGCCGCCCCGAAGGAGGAGCTTCCTCCGGGCTGGCAGTAAAACGCTTTGCCGAGCTTTTCAAAGGCTGGTCGGGGGATAATTACCCGGCATTCATCGTCGATGCCGCTTCAAGGATAGACGACGAGGTCTATAAACGGTACGGCGACCGCTGCGGGACTACCGCTGTCACCGTCTATATCACCGGCAATGAGCTCTACTGGCTTTCTGTCGGAGACAGCCGCCTGTATATCTGCCGGGGCGGGGAGCTGACTCAGATGACCAGGACTCATAATTATTCCTATGTTATCGATCTGAGGTTCAGAAAGGAGCTTATCGACGAAAAGACCTATCTTGCCGAGCAGAAAAAAGGCGGGCTGCTGGCCAGCTTTATCGGCATGGGCGGGATAGATATCGTCGATGTCAGCACCAAGCCCTTCCGGCTGCGGAGCGGAGATATCCTGCTGCTGGCAACAGACGGATTGTACCGCTCTGTCGGAGACGAAGCTATCGCCGGGATACTCGGCAGAGACTCGCCGCCCGCAGAAACAGCCGACCTTCTCATGGAGGCTGTAAAGAGCTGTCAGGGCTCGCTGGACAACACGACCTTTGCCCTTATCCGGCACAGCTAAAATATGTAAACTATCCCCTGATCTATCAGCTAAGTTATGGAGGAATACAGATATGAAATTAAAGCGCTGCCCCAATCTGCATTATTACGACGAAGACAGATACCCGACCTGCCCGCACTGTGCGGGAGCCGCTGACAAAGCCCCCGCTCCAGCGCCTGCCCCCGTTCCTGCACCGGCTCCTGCGCCCGCACCGATGCCGGGGCCCGCTCCCGCGCCTGTTCAGGGAGAGCCCTGGAGATGCGTGTGCGGAGCGATCAACAACGGGAATTTCTGCATAAAGTGCGGGACTAAGCGCCCCGCTCCTGCGCCCGAAAAGAAGAGCTGGACCTGTGTCTGCGGCTCTGTCAACGAAGGCAATTTCTGCTGCCGCTGCGGGACAAAGAGACCTGCCGAAGAGCTCGCCGCCCCCGCACCCGAGCCTGTGCCGGAGCCTGTACCCGAGCCGGAGATCATCCCCGAGCCGGAAGCTGCCCCGGAAAACCAGCCCTCCGGAGTGATCCTTCCGGACAGCGAGCCTGCACCGGAGCCGGAGCTCTCCCAAGAGCCGGAGCCCGGAGAGCCTTCTGTTGCAGAGCAGGTGGAAGAGGTGAACTTTACCGGGACTATCGAAGAAGCAAAGGCTGTTACAGCGCCTCCCGCCGATGAGGATGAGGGCGTGACACAGATAATATTCGACGAGCTGGCAGATGATCTTGTGCTGGGCTGGCTCGTGGCTGCAAACACCTCCTCAAGAGGAAAGACCTTCGTTCTGACCGACCCGAAGAGCACGATAGGCCGCGGCGATGCCGAGCATCCGGTCGCTATCGACCTCCACGGCGACCGCACCGTATCCAGAGGGGCGCAGGCTGTCATCATCTACGACCCGCTGAACAAAAAATTCTTCCTGCAAAGCGCTGACGGCAAGACCATAGTCTACCTCAACAGGCAGATGCTCCTTGCTCCCGCAGAGCTCGCCCCCTATGATAAGATAATGCTGGGAGAGACAGAGCTGGTATTCGTCCCGCTCTGCACAGAGAAGTTCTCCTGGTAAGGGCATAAGCGGCCATAGCGCCCCTTATCCGCACAGCAATTTTCCGTAAAGAGGAGAAAGTAATGAACTATTGTCCTTTTTGTATGAATGAGATCCCCGCAGGCGAGACTGTATGCCCCGCCTGCGGCAGGGATACAAAAGAATACAGATCGCCCTCACACACCCTCGCCCGGGGAGCTATGCTGAACCATAGATACCTGGTAGGCGGGGTGCTCGGTGAGGGCGGCTTCGGTATAACCTATATCGGCATGGATACGCTGCTGCAATTCAAGGTAGCGATAAAGGAATTCTATCCCGCCGGGATGGTGAACCGCAACAACAATGTCTCCAACGAGGTAATGAGCATAAGCGCCGACACTGCTCAGGAGCTATTCTCCAAGAGCCGCGAGCATTTTCTGCATGAGGCCAGGACTCTGGCGAAGTTCACCAACGAGCCAGGTATCGTCGCCGTAAGAGATTTCTTTGAGGAGAACCGCACCGTCTATATCGTTATGGAGTATCTGGACGGTATTACGCTGAAAAGCTATCTCAAGCAGGTCGGGACTATCTCGAGCTACAATACTGTCTGCCTGCTGATGCCGGTTTTCCGCTCTCTCAAAAAGATACACGAGAAAAACCTTATCCACCGCGACATAAGCCCCGATAATATAATGCTGGTGGGAGAAGCCGTCAAGCTGCTGGATTTCGGAGCGGCAAGAGAGTTTGCCGACGAGAAGAGCCTTTCGGTAATGCTCAAGCACGGCTATGCCCCTATGGAGCAGTACAGACGTCACGGTAAGCAGGGAGCCTGGACAGATATCTACGCGATCTGCGCGACGATGTATAAATGTATCACCGGGTCTATCCCTCCCGATGCTCCCGACCGTATCTACGAGGATAATATCAGGATGCCCTCGGAGCTGGGCTTTGACTGCTCACCGGAATTCGAGGCTGTGCTGCGGCACGGACTTGCTATCAAGGCTGAGGACAGGATCCGCTCCATAGATCAGCTCCTTGCCGAGCTTTCACAGGTCCCGGGCTTTGATATCGACATAAACGGCGACGGCGGCCGCACAACCGCTTCCGTATTCATCTCCGAAGCCGACGGAGCCCCCAAAGGCGGGGAAGACCCTGAGGGCTCAAGGCTCTCGCAGTATATCCCCAGAAGCTCCTATGACGATGACAGCGGCAAAACAGTTGCTCCGGCGCAGCCGGCCTTCAAGACCGACCCCGGCAGCATAGCTCCCGACTCCGACGATGACCGCCGCCTTTCGGAGTACATACCCTCCAAGCCCTCAAAGGAGCCGGAGCCTGCTCCCGAAAAGCCTGCGCCCAAGCCTTCGGAGCCGGAGCCCGCTCCCGAAAAGAAAAGCAAAAAGCTGCCGGTGGTGATCGCTTCTGTTGCAGCAGCGGCGGCAATAGCCGTCGGGGTCATCATCTTCCTTTCCGGGAAGGACGGCTCCTCCGTAAAGACCGATTCCTCCGGGGAAACAAAGCCTCAGACCTCTGCGACGGCTGCTCCGATAATCTCCGGGACAGAGACATCAGCGCCCTCCGCAACAGAGACCGCTGCCCCCGCAGCTACCGACACAGCCGCTCCCACAGCCACAGAGACGGCGCCGCCTGAGACCGCCCCGGCTGAAACAGACACAGCCGCTCCCGACAGCTCATCCGAGAGCCCGCATCTGCATATAATCTATCCCGAGCTCAGAGGGACTGTGGATGTCAACAATGATGGCTGCCTGACTATGAACTACGCTCTGTTTGATTTCAAGAGATCCAGTGTCCAGACACTTTTCGGCACAGGGACACTGCCTGTAACTACCGAGCATGACCGCTGGACAAAGGGAGACACTGTTATGCTGGTGCCTGTCGATCTCGGCAACGAGACTGCGGATTATTTCGATTCCATAGATCTCTATTTCAAGGGAGACCAGCTCTATACTGTCCAGTTTGAGAGCGGCAGCGAGTTCAATGACGATATAAAGCAGAAAGCGATAGCCGCCTTCGGTACGCCTTATTCCGAATCGGAGAACGATGTCCGCTGGGTCATCAGATCCGGGCAGTGTATGTATCAGATCTATATGCAGGAATACGACGGAGAAAAGCATTTCACCCAGAGATATATCTACAAGACTATGCTGTATGAGGAAAAAATGCTGGAGGACGGTTACTTCGAGAAGGGATAGTCTGCATAAGTGAGGGGATAAAATGAGATTTTGTATGAGATGTATGGAGCAGTACGACGACGGGCTCAAGGTCTGCCCCGAGTGCGGCTTCGTGGAGGGGACACAGCCTTTCAATACCAGATGTATCGAGCCGGGGCAGATACTCGGAGACAGATATATCGTCGGGATGCCGCTGAATATCGACGGCTGGTTCGTCAAGTATATCGGCTGGGATGCGCTGACCGACAGGAAGGTCACGATCTACGAATACAGCCCGACACGCTTCGCCGCCCGGAATATCGGAGACTCCGCCCTGACCGTACTCAAAGAAAAGGAATTCTATAAGTATATGGAGCGCTTTGCAAAGAAAGCACAGCTCCTGGGGCAGCTCCACCTCCCGGAAAATGTCGCGGATGTATACGAGATCTTCGAGAAGAACAATACTACCTATGTCGTAACAGAATATGTTGAGGGCAGGCCGCTCTCCGAGTATATCGAAAAAAACGGCGCTGTTTCTCCGCAGATGACAGAGAAGATGTTTCTTCCAATACTCCGGTCCATAGACAAGCTCCATGAGAGCGGATTTGTCATCGGGGGCTTCTCGCCCTACGATCTCCTGGTGCTGGACGACGGCAGCCTTTTCCTGAATTCATATCTCGAAAACATACTCTTCAACGCTACCGACGACCGCAGCGATATAACCCAGAAGGACAGGCAGAAGTATTTTTCCTACGAGCGGCTGAAAGCTGCGGATTCCCCCTCTCAGCTTCCCGCCAACGATGTCTATTCCGCAGCGGTCATCATGCACAGGATGATGGGTGTCCCTCTGCCGGAGGCCGCTGACAGAGACGCCTATTACGAGAAGACCCACAAGGACAGGCTGAAAATGCTCAGCGCCTACCGCGTCAAGCTGGACAGCAGCAAGGAGGCAGCCCTCAGGAACGCCTCTTATGTTGACAGCGCTTTCCGGACAGCAGATATGGACAATTTCATCAAGGAGCTCTCCGGCGAGAAGAAAGTAACGGTGATGTCTAAGAAAGGCCCCAGTCTGCCGATGTGGGCGAAGATAGCTATACCTGCTGTCTGCGCGGCGCTTATCGCAGGCGGAGCCGTTATGGTAATAATGAAGGACCGCGCCCCAAAGGATCCTGAGAAGATCATCGTTACCAGCGAGACTCTGGACCCGGAGCTGGCGATAGTCCCCGATGTCGTTAAGCTGGATACGATGAACGCTGCCAATACTCTTGGAAGAGCAGGGCTGCTCATCGAGATCACAGAGCGTGTCACCGACGATGAGGTCAGCCCGGATACCGTTCTCAGCCAGAGCCTTGAGCCGGGGAGCCTTACAGAACGCAATACAGTCGTCGGAGTGTCGGTCAGCGTCGGGAGCCGGACGGCTATGATGCCGAACCTTATCGGCCTCGATTCCCAGACCGCCTGTGAGCTCCTTGACGCACTTGATATAGGCTATACCGGGAAAGAGGCTTACGACAGCAGCGTCGCCGCAGGGTGTGTCATAAGCCAGAGCATCCCGCCGTATCAGCCGGTCAGGAAAGACGATGAGCCGGAGATAGTCATTTCGCTGGGCTGCGACCCTTCGGCCAAGCCGGAGGAAAAAACAGTAAAGATCCCGGACTTTGTCGGCAGGAGCTATGAGGAAGCCGCGGCCGAGGCAGGAAAGCTGGGGATACCCGTCGCGGTAGTCAAGCGTGTCTTTGACGACAGCAGGCCGGAGGGAACAGTCACAGAGCAGGATCCCCCCGCAGGGACAGAGCAGAAAAACACTCTCCCCGTAAAGCTGCTGGTCTCAACAACGCATAAGGGGATCTCTCTCCCGGATCTTACATTCCTGACCCGGAGCGATGCCGAGAAGCTGCTGTCAGGCCTCGGCCTTACGGCGGAGATCAGAGAGGAGCCCAGCGACCTCGTCGCGGAAGGGCTGGTAGCTTCGCAGCAGCCGGAAGCGGGAAAGGAAGCCGCTGAAGGCGATAAGGTCATCCTGACTGTAAGCAAAGGCAGGGCAGAGGCTGTAATGCCGGATGTCACCGGGCTGAGCCCGGAGGAGGCTGTAAAGAAGCTGACAGATGCGGGCATATCCCCAAAGATCGTCTACGGAGGGGAGGACAGTTCAAAGCCGGAGGGCTCTGTTTCCGCTCAGAGCATAGCTCCGGGCAAGCCTGTCTCCAAGGGAGAGCCGGCGGTCATAACTGTCAGCACCAAAGACGAGCTGGAAAAAGTCCCGGCGCTGCTTGGGCTTACGAAAGATGAAGCAGCCGAAAAGCTGGCAAAGGCAGGCTTCGGATTAAAGGTCTTTGTCGGCAGCGAGCAGCTCTCCGAGGGCAGGGTGGGAGCGCAGTCTCCTGCCGCAGGAGCCGCCGCCCGAAAGGGCTCGGAGATAACGGTCATTCTCGTTGACGATGCACACGCCTGCGATATATCACTTTCTCCCGGAAAGGCGGAGATACCCGTCGGCGGAGAGTTTACCCTCGTCATAAGATGTCAGAACATCAGGGATCTTGTAGCGGTGAACTATGACCTTTCAGAGCAGGGAATAATAGAGCCGACCTATATCGACAAGCAGACTCTCGATATGACCTTCAAGGGCCTCAAGGCCGGAGAGGTGACGATAACCATAAGCTACGGCGGCATCGAAAGGAACTGCACAGTAACTGTAACATAAAAAATGCCCGGAGAGCAAAGCTGCTTTCCGGGCTGTTTAAAGATCATCGGCCTCCTGCAAGGGCAGCAGGTCACAGATCAAAGGAGCATAAGCTATGAACGACAAGATCAGAGTCATACACAGAAGCGACCCCGGCTGCTGCGGCGGAACAGATTCCTATGTTGACGAATCGCTGCCTAAGGAGATAGTCTCCGAAAGGATAGTATCCTTCAAGGCACACTCCGCCCTGGGCTGGGCGGTCACAGACAGAGAAAAGCGCTTCGACCGTATCTCCGCCTTTGCAGCCCCTGCCTCTGAGGGGACATTTATCTTTCTGGAGACCTTTACAAGCTCCGGCAGCAGGACGGACTTCGCCGTCATCAAAGGGGATATCCTCCCGAAGCTGGCCGGACTTGTCCGGGAATGGGGCCTCGCCGGAAGAAATGGCTTTCATTCCTATACCAACGGCCTCCCGGAGGACTTCGGCGGCAGCATTGAGATCGCTTATGACAGCGGCGAGAGGATAAGCATCTCCGATAACCAGGCTCCTGTCTTGATATACGATACCGCCGAAAGGATAGCCGGGTCCTTTTCGGAGGCGCTGGCCGGAGAGCGCGTCGAAGCTCCCGAAGCATCCGAAGTAAAGGAGATACGCTTCAATGAAGAGCGCGAAAACGGCGGCTTTACCGAGGCTGTGCTGACCTTCCTCCCGGACGGGACAGCTATAAACCGCAAGCGCCGCCGCTTTGACGACCCAACGGTCTATGAGAGCAGCAAGCCCCTCCCCGCAGAAGAAGCTGAGAAGCTCAGGAGAGGGATAGACACTTCCGGGATACTTCTCTGGAGCGGGCTGCCGGATAACGGCTGCTCTCTGCGGGATAATAAGCGGCTGACCTTCCTGCTGGAAGGGGGCAGAGAGATCGCCGTCGAGAGCGGAAGGCTCCTGCCGGAAAGTCTCAGCGGTGGGTTCTTCAACATAGAGCTGCAAATGACGACAGTATACTGAGGAGGAAAACTTATGATCTATACAGTAACATTCAATCCTGCCATTGACTATGTAGTCAGCATGGGAGAGCTTATTCCCGGAACAGTCAACAGATCATCCTCTGAGCAGATGTTTGTCGGAGGCAAGGGTATAAACGTCTCTGCCGTGCTGAAGGAGCTTGGGACAGACTCTGTTGCGCTGGGATTTACAGCGGGCTTTACCGGCCGCGCTGTCGAGGAAGGGGTAGCAAGGCAGGGGATAATCTCTGATTTCATCAGGCTCCCCAAGGGCAGCACAAGGATAAATATCAAGATAAGATCCGCCGAGGAGACAGAGATAAACTGTCAGGGCCCGGATATCGGCAGGGAATCCCTTGAAGAGCTTTTCGGCAAGCTGGATAAGCTGGAGAAGGGGGATACTGTGATCCTTGCCGGGAGCATTCCTTCCAGCCTGCCTTCGGATATCTATGAGCAGATACTTGCAAGGCTCTCCCCGCGAGGCGTCCGGGCAGTAGTCGATGCCTCAAAGGATCTGCTGCTGAATGTTCTGAAATACAAGCCCTTCCTGGTCAAGCCCAACGACCATGAGCTGGGGGAGATGTTCGGCGTAAAGCTGACAACAGACAGCGAGATCGAAAGCTATGCAAGGCGGCTGCGGGAAATGGGAGCGCAGAACGTTCTGGTCTCAATGGCGGCCAGGGGAGCTGTCCTGATAGACGAGACAGGAGCGCTGCACAGATGCGGAGTTTGCAAGGGCGAGGTAAAGAACTCTGTCGGCGCGGGAGATTCTATGGTCGCAGGCTTTATGGCCGGGCTCAGCCGGGGGTACGACTACGCTCTGAAGCTGGGGACAGCTGCCGGCGGTGCGACTGCCTTCTCCGACGGCCTTGCCGAAAGAGAAAAGATCGAAGAGCTGATGAAGCAGCTCGGCTGATATCATACGGCCTATCCGCTTCTGTTTATACAGATATCTTTCGGAGCGCTCAGAGCTCGTTTCTGACGAAGCTCTCCAGCGCTCTTATCTTTTTCATAGAGGCTCTGAACTGCTCCGGGGTAAGGGACTGGGCACCGTCGCTCCAGGCGCTCTTAGGGTCTATGTGTACTTCTATCTCCAGAGCGTCGGCTCCGGCAGTTACGGCGGCCAGAGACATGGGCTCTACCAGCGAGCTGAGGCCGGTGGCGTGGCTCGGGTCGATGACTATGGGGAGATGTGTCTTCTGCCGCAGCAGCGGGACAGCCGAGATGTCAAGAGTGTTTCTCGTCTCGGGCTCATAGGTGCGGATGCCTCTTTCGCAGAGGATGACCTTGCTGTTGCCTTCAGACATGATATACTCGGCGCTCATCAGCAGCTCCTGGAGAGTAGCGGAGAGCCCTCTTTTCAGAAGAACAGGCTTGTCGCAGCGCCCGAGGGCCTTGAGAAGGGTGAAATTCTGCATATTTCTTGCGCCGACCTGTACTATATCCACATCAGCGAAGAGATCCAGATCGGAGAGATCCATGATCTCTGTTACTATGGGGAGGCCGGTCTCCTTGCGCGCCTGTATCAGCAGCTCGATCCCCTCTCTGCCGAGCCCCTGAAAGGCATAGGGAGATGTTCTGGGCTTGAAGGCTCCGCCCCGGAGGAAATCCGCTCCGGCTTCCTTGACCGCGATAGCTGTCTGCATGAGCCTGTCCTCTGTCTCGACAGAGCAGGGTCCAGCGATGACGGCAAGGCTCCCGCCGCCGATGCGCTTCCCGCCGACCTCTATGACCGTATCGTCCGGATGGAAGCGGCGGTTGGCGTTCTTATACGGCTCCTGAACACGCTTTACAGCCTCTACAGCCTCTCGTGCCTTGACCGAATCGACATCTATGGAGGTCGTGTCTCCGATTAGGCCGATTATCCTGGAATGTACGCCCGTTACCAGATTTGTCCTGACGTTGAAGCCCGAGAGCCATTCCATAAGCTCATTTACCTGTTTTTCCGTTGCTTTGTCTTTGACGATGATTATCATAGCTATACCTCCAAAAATAAAAGCAGCCCGGCCGGTGCGGTCGGGCTGCCTGATTATACGGGATAAATATTATCCGCACAGCTCCACACACGGCAAAAAGACCTCAGCCGAAAAGCTAAAGCCGAAAAATGCGTATGTAAAGACGAATGCGGATGTGTTCATCATAGCGGTCTCTCCTTTGTATGATTATATATATTACATCAGATCCCGTTGTTTGTCAATAACCTTCTTGCAATTTCAGGTAAAAAGTCAGAAAATGGTATGCTGCCCGCAGAGGTTTCGTCTATTTTTATATCTCAGCGCTTCCAAGGGGTCTTTATCCGGCTTCCGAAGGCGGCATACAGCGCCGACGCTCCGACAACGCCTGCGGCGCCCTGGAAAGCATTGGGCAGCAGCCCGGGAGCCGCCGCTGCAAAGGAGCCGTAGATCGCTGATTCAAAGAAGAAGTATCCCGCGAGCATGACCAGCTCTGCTGCCAGCGCACCGAGGACAGGGGCGGACTTTTTCCCGGAGAGCGCCTTAAAGACCCCGAAGGAGACCAGCGCCATAAGCCCTTTGATGATGAAGGACGCCGGAGCGTAGATACTGTAGCCTGCGGCAAGGTCGGCTATAGCGGAGCCCACAGCCGCCGCCGCCGCTCCCCAGGGGCCGCCAAGGATCAGGGCTCCGAGATCTACAAAGCAGTCTCCCAGATTGACATAGCCCCTGGTCGGGGTCGGTATGGCAATGACTATTGTGGCGACTGTGACGATCGCCGCCCACAGCCCGCTTGAAACGAGCCTAATAAGATCTGTTTTCTTAGCCTTCTGCATTAAATAGCCCTCCTTCCGGCCGCCCCCGGAGACAGCCCGTCATTTCATGGCGACCTTCATTTTTCTTACATACTCTCCAACAGGTCCGGCTGAATCTCTGCCGTATTCTGCTATCTGTTTTACGATCGCGGAGCCGACGATGACACCGTCAGCGTAACGCGACATCTCCGCCGCCTGCTCCGGGGTCGAGATACCGAAGCCTACAGCGCAGGGGATATCCGTGTTCTCGCGGATCACCTTTACCAGCGCGGAAATATCTGTCGTTATCTTTGAGCGGACACCGGTAACTCCCAGAGAGGAGACGATGTAGATAAAGCCGTCCGCTTCTTTGGCGATCATAGCGATCCTGTCGGCGGAGGTGGGAGCGATAAGGGAGATAAGGTCTACTCCGTATTCTCTGCATACAGGCAGGAACTCGTCCTTTTCCTCAAAGGGCAGGTCGGGGAGGATGATGCCGTCGATGCCGATCCGCCGGCAGGTGCTTATGAACTTTTCCGCGCCGTAGGAATAGACCACATTGGCATAGGTCATAAACACCATAGGGGTGCTTACATCCTTTCTGAGCTCTTCGACGAAGGCGAAGATCCTGTCTGTCGTAACGCCGCCGGAAAGGGCGCGGATGTTTGCCCCCTGGATAACAGGCCCTTCGGCTGTCGGGTCGGAGAAAGGTATGCCCAGCTCGATAAGATCGGCACCGTTTGCGGCCATTTCTCTGACTATCCTGCCTGTCGTTTCAAGATCCGGGTCTCCGCAGGTGATAAAGGGGATAAACGCCTTGCCCCCGGCAAAAGCCTCTCTGATCTTACTCATAGATATCCTCCCCTCTGTATCTGGCGATAGCGGCGCAGTCCTTGTCGCCGCGGCCGGAGATCGTGACTATTATGATCTTGTCCTTCCCCATTTCCGGGGCTATCTTCATCGCGTGAGCGACGGCGTGGGCAGATTCTATCGCCGGGATGATGCCCTCTGTCCTGGAGAGGAACTCAAAGGCATCTACGGCTTCGTCGTCTGTGACAGGGACATATTCGGCTCTGCCGATATCGTGCAGATGGGCGTGCTCCGGGCCGATGCCGGGGTAGTCGAGCCCGGCGGAGATAGAATAGACCGGAGCTATCTGGCCGTATTCGTCCTGACAGAAATAGCTCTTCATCCCGTGGAAGATGCCGAGCCTGCCGGTGTTGACGGTCGCGGCTGTCTCGAAGGTGTCTATCCCCCTGCCGGCGGCCTCGCATCCGATGAGACGGACATCCTTGTCGTTGATGAAGTTATAGAAGCTGCCGATAGCGTTTGAGCCTCCTCCGACACAGGCGATAACTGCATCCGGCAGCCTGCCCTCGTATTCCAGTATCTGTTCTCTGGCTTCCTTGGAGATGACAGACTGGAAATCCCGGACTATGGTGGGGAAGGGGTGAGGCCCCATAACAGAGCCCAGACAGTAATGGGTATCGTCGATACGGGATGTCCATTCTCTCATAGCTTCGGAGACCGCATCTTTAAGGGTCGCTGTCCCGCTTGTAACGGGAACGACCTTTGAGCCCAGCAGCTTCATACGGTAAACGTTCAGCGCCTGCCTTTTGGTGTCCTCCTCGCCCATGAAGACCACGCACTCCATGCCCAGCAGCGCCGCAGCTGTAGCTGTGGCGACACCGTGCTGACCAGCCCCGGTCTCTGCGATAAGGCGGGTCTTGCCCATCTTTTTGGCCAGCAGCGCCTGCCCGAGGACGTTGTTGATCTTGTGGGAGCCTGTGTGGTTAAGATCCTCGCGCTTCAGATATATCTTTGCGCCGCCCAGAGTATTTGTCAGCTTCTCGGCGTAATAGAGCAGAGATGGTCTCCCGGCGTAGTTTGCCAGCAGATCGGAGAGCTCCCTCTGAAAATCCGGGTCGTTCTTATAATGCTCATAAGCCTGCTCCAGCTCGATGACAGCGTTCATCAGTGTCTCTGGTATATACTGACCGCCATGGATGCCGAAGCGTCCTTTCTGGTTTGTCATAGCGTTTCTTCCTTCCTTCTGACGGCGGCAACGAATTCCGTCATCTTGTTTTTATCCTTCTTGCCGTTTGATTCAAGGCTGCTGCTTGCATCGACTGCAAAGGGGTGCAGCCTGTCGATGGCTTCGGCAACATTTTTGGCGCTGAGGCCTCCCGCCAGGAAAAACGGCCTGTCAAAGTCCTGTATCAGCGAATAGTCGAAGCCAGCCCCGGAGCCTGTCCCTGAATCCAGCAGGACATAGTCGGCAGAGCTTTGTCTTGCGGCTTCTATGTCCTTCTCCGAGCGGACGGTGAAGGCTTTGATGACCGGCTTCCCGGTGTGCAGCCGAAGAGAGCTGATATAGCTCTCGTCCTCGCTGCCGTGGAGCTGGATGATATCAAGCATCTCGGCATAGTATTTCAGTATGCCCTCCGGGGGCTCATCCACGAACACGCCGACCTTTCTGACTTCGCTGCCGGTAAGATAGCTTTGAAGCTCACAGAATGTCCCCAGCCCGACAGAGCGTCTGAATCCATCCGAGAGGATGAAGCCAACATAGTCTGCACCGAGGTCTCTGGCTGCGATGACATCCGAGGGGCGCATCATGCCGCAGAGTTTTATCTTTGTCATAGGGATGCTCCTTTCAGTTCCAGCAGCTTGGAGGAAATATCCGGCGCCCGCATCAGAGCCTCTCCGATCAGTACGGCGTCTGCGCCTGCTTTTTCAAGATCGATTATATCCTCCCGCTCTCTGACACCGCTCTCCGAGACGAAAAGCACTCCCTTGGGAACCAACTGCCTGAGCCTGCGGCTGTTGCCTGTATCGACAGAGAAATCCGTAAGGTCGCGGTTGTTGACCCCGATGATCCTCGCTCCCGCCGAGAGCGCGGCGTTTATCTCCGACTCGCTGTGCGCTTCTACAAGAGCCGATATCCCCAGGCTGTCGCAGATGCCGATATACTCTTTTATCTGCTCTGCCGGGAGTATCGAGCAGATAAGCAGGACTGCCGAGGCACCAAGCAGCTTTGCTTCATAGATCATATATTCATCGACTGTAAAATCCTTCCGCAGGCAGGGCACAGAGACCTGTGCGGCGATCTCTTCAAGATATTTCTCCGAGCCCATGAACCATCGCGGCTCTGTCAGGACAGATATACAGTCGGCGCCTGCCGCCTCGTATTGCTCAGCAATGGAGAGATAGGGGAAATCCTCTGCGATGATCCCCTTTGAAGGGCTGGCTTTTTTACATTCGCAGATGAACGATATCCCCCGTCGGCTGAGAGCCTTCTCAAAGCGGAGATCTCCCTTCGGCATCGCGAGGGCGCGGGCTTTGATGCTCTCTGCGGGGCACTGTGTTTTGGCTGCCGCGACACGCTCCCGGGCGTAGTCGGCCAGTTTGTCGAGTATGGTCATCTTCTTCTCCTTATCCGTTTGATACGGCGATCACCTTTTCAAGTGTCTCGTAAGCCTTGCCTGTGTCGATGAGCTCTGCCGCCAGCTTTATGCCCTCAGCGATGCTTTCGGCCTTGCCTCCGACACAGAGCGCAGCGCCTGCATTCAGCAGGACAGCCTCGCGCTTTACGCCTCTTTCCTCGCCCCGGAGTATCCGGCGGGTTATCTCGGCGTTCTCGGCAGGGGAGCCTCCCCGGATGTCCTCATGGGTGCCGCCTGCCAGAGCGAACTGCGAGGGCCTGATGTCGTAGCTCTTGAACCAGCCCTCCTTGAATTCGCAGATGTGTGTCGGGGCGGCGACAGAGATCTCGTCCAGCTTATCTGTCCCGTACACTACCATGCCGCGCTTTACTCCGAGATTCATCAGCACCTGTGCCAGAGGCTCCACAAGTGAGCGGTCGTAGACTCCCAGCAGGAAACGCTTGGGGCTGGAGGGATTGGTGAGCGGCCCTAAGATATTGAACACCGTCCTGATACCCAGCTCTTTTCTTATGGGGCCGACATATTTCATGGAGGTATGGTATTTCTGGGCGAAGAAGAAGCAGAAATTGGTCTTATCCAGCATCTCGCGGCATTTCTCCGTGTCCTGATGGATGTTGACACCCAGCGCTTCCAGGCAGTCGGCTGTCCCCGAGAGAGAGGATGCGGCGCGGTTGCCGTGCTTGGCGACCTTGACTCCTGCCGAGGCGATGACCATAGCGGAGGTGGTGGAGATATTGAAGCTCTGAGCGTTGTCTCCGCCTGTGCCGACGATCTCCAGAAGGTCGTCATCGTTCTCGAATTTTATCGCTGCATCCCGCATCGCAGCGGCGCAGCCTGCGATCTCATCGATGGTCTCAGCCTTGGTGGATTTGGTCGAGAGCGCGGCAAGGAAGGCGGCATTCTGTGTCGCTGATGTCTTGCCGGACATTATCTCGCTTATTACCTCATAGGCCTCATCGTAGGTGAGATCCTGCTTGTCAACTATCTTTACTATCGCTTTTTCGATCATTTTAAGCACTCTCCTTTGCTGTGCATCATTATTACATCTCAACAAAATTTCTGAGCATCTGCTTTCCCAACGGGGTAAGTATCGATTCCGGGTGGAACTGCACGCCGAATATAGGATATTCTTCGTGCTGCACCGCCATGACCTCGCCGTCGGCGGTGCGGGCGGTGACTTTCAGACAGCCGGGAAGATTATCTGCTGCGAGAGAATGGTATCTCGCAACGGTCGTTTCCTCCGGGAGGCCCTTGAACAGCGGGCAGGAGGTATCCAGCCTGACCTTGCTCTGCTTGCCGTGCATAAGCTGCTTGGCATGGACGATCTCGGCGCCGTAGGCCTGGCAGATCGCCTGATGCCCGAGGCAGACACCGAGGGTCGGTATGGTCTTTGCTGCCGTCGCCGCCAGCTTGCAGGTTATCCCGGCATCCTCCGGCCTTCCGGGGCCGGGAGAAAGGATGATCTTGCTGGGAGCCAGCAGCCCTATCCCGATCTCTGTCAGCTCGTCGTTGCGGACGACCTTTATATCCGGGTCCAGCTCGCCTATGAGCTGATAGAGGTTGTAGGAGAAGCTGTCGTAATTGTCTATGAGCAGTATCATGCCTCTACCTCCTCTGCCGCTCTGAGCGCTTCGACTACTGCGGCGGCTTTGTTGATGCTTTCCTGATATTCGTTCTCGGGGACAGAGTCGGCAACTATGCCTCCGCCGCTGCGGATGAACACCCGCCCGTTTTTCTTGAACGCAGAGCGTATCGCTATGCAGGTGTCAAGATTGCCTGTAAAATCAATGTAGCCGATGGCGCCGCCGTATAGGCCGCGCTTGTTGTTCTCCAGCTCGGCTATGAGCTGGCAGGCGCGGATCTTTGGGGCTCCCGAAAGCGTCCCGGCGGGGAGGACGGCGCTTACAGCGTCGAGAGCGTCGCAGTCTTCCCTGATCTCTCCCCTGACTGTCGAGCCGATATGCATAACATGGGAGAACCGGAGGATGTGCATATAATTCTCGACCTCAACTGTCCCGAAGCGGCTGATCCTTCCCAGATCGTTCCGCCCAAGATCGACCAGCATATTGTGCTCTGCCAGCTCCTTCTCGTCGGCCAGCAGCTCCTTTTCCAGGGCGGTATCCTCTTCGTCGGTCTTTCCCCGGGGTCTTGTACCCGCCAGCGGGAAGGTATGGAGGATGCCGTTTTCCAGCTTGACCAGAGTTTCGGGAGAGGCTCCCGCGATCTCGACGTCTGTTCCCGAAAAATAGAACATATAAGGGGAGGGGTTGCTGGTCCTGAGTATGCGGTAGGTGTTCAGCAGGCTGCCCTCGTATTCGGCTGAAAGACGGTTCGAGAGGACTATCTGGAAGATATCTCCGTCGTAGATATGCTTCTTTGCCTGCTCGACCATAGAGCAGTATTCCTCTTTGGTAAATAGCCCTTTGACATCGCTGCGGAGCTTTCCGGCGGGTTCACGGCTCGGTTCGCCGTTACGGAGCAGGTCGGCCATTTTCCGGAGCTCGAGGCAGGCTTTGTTATAGCCGGTCTCCAGATCCTTCAGTTTCATATTGGCGATCAGGATTATCCTTCCGCGGTAGTTATCGAAGGCGATGACCTTGTCGAAGAGCATAAGGTCGGCATTCTTGAAATGCTCGCTGTCGTCTACCGGGCGCCTGACTGTCGGCTCGCTGTAGCCGATGAAATCATAGGAGAAATATCCGACAAGGCCGCCTGTGAATGGGGGAAGATCGGCTATCCTCGGGCTGCGGTACCGGGAGAGCAGCTTGCGGATGTGAGGAGTCGGGTCTTCGGTCTTTATCTCCAGCCCGCCGATGTGCATAAAGCCTTCCGAGCAGGTCAGCTCCAGCTCCGGCTCATAGCCCAGAAATGACCAGCGCCCCCAGCGCTCTCTGTCCTCAGCCGATTCCAGCAGATAGCAGTGGGTCGATACATTTTTCAGTATCCTGACAGCCTCTATCGGCGTGCAGATGTCCGAGAGCAGCTCGCAGCTCACAGGCATGATATCGTATCTGCCGTCTGCTGCAAATTCTTTTGCTTCTTCGATAGTCGGGTAAAATCTCATAGCGCACCTCCGGTGTGTTTTTTCGCTCTCTGCCGCTTTGACGGCGAGGGCCGGTCTATATCAAAGTCTTCTGTTTTCAGGTCGCAGTAGTATCTGCCTTTTTCGGCAGTGAATTTCAGAACGCAGTAATCCGGGTCGGTGACTCCCTGCTTGTAGAACAGGCTGTCGCCCCTCTTCCAGATAGCTTTTTGACAGCCTGATCTGTCAGGATCTCCATTCTGCCTGTAAGCATGACCCCGGTATATTTTATCAGCCCCTTGCGGTAAAAATATATGCTGGCTTTCGGCTCGGCAAGAAAGTGTTTTACTCTCAGGGAAGATGTATTTGTCGAGAAATAGAATTCTTTAAGGCCTTTCCTTTTTCTCGGCCTGAGCATAGCTTTGACATTGGGGAACCCCTCGGCATCCACCGAGCAGATAAAGCTGACCTTCCGTTTATCTATGAACCTTCCGATCTTTTCTGTATCCATATATATGCGCTCCTCCTGTGCGGTCAATAAAACGCAGAAAAATAAAAACGCCCCTGATAAAACCTTCCGGCTTTATCAAGGACGAATAATTCTTTATCCGCGGTGCCACCTTGATTCGCAGTTTTCTGCGCTCTTAGCAGAGTACCAACATACTCCCGGCAACTGACGTATGCCTTCACGTCGCAGAATACTCTGCCTTTACAGGCATTTGACTGCGCCCTCAGCGGTCCATTTGATGACTTGTTTTTCGCCCGGCTCTCAGCACCCCGGGCTCTCTGTGGAAGCATCATCACCGTTATCTCCGCGTCAACGGTTTGGATTTTTTCATATTATAGCACTATTGGATTTATTTGTCAATACTTTGTTTTCCATTTTTTTGCTTTTTTTCCCGGCGCCGCTCTCCGGAACGTTTGAAAGGTCAGCCATCGGCGCAGAAGCGGCCTCAGCCTGTTGCCTTTTTGTGCAGCGAGCGGAACTCTGCCGGCGAGAGCATCTCATGCTTCTTGAAGACCGCGCAGAAATAGCTGCAATCATTATATCCTACGCTCTTGGCGATCTCGTTGACATTGAGCTTCTCTTCGAGCAGCAGCAGCTTGGCCTGGGCTATGCGCTTTCTCGCAAGATACTCAAAGGGGCGCATATTCAGACACTCTTTGAAAAGCCTGCAAAGATACTGCGGAGAAAGGTCGATGAGCTCCGAAAGCTCCGCAAGTGTAAGGTCGCGGCTGTAATTGCGGTCGATATAGTCGATGACAGGGGAGAGCTGGTTGAGCTTTGCGCCGTCCTTGGCGCTGGATTGCATATTCATGACGCGGTTGAGCTCGATAAGGAACTGGTAAAGGTGCGCCGAGCACTGGCAGCCGCTGTAATAGTAGTTGGTCTTCATAAGATAAAGTATCTTCTTGAAGATCGCGTCTATGGAATTGATATCGTGGATCTTGAATGCCTTGGCCTTATCCAGCCCGATAAACCGCAGGACAGCCTCGCTCTCTCTTCCGTCAAAGGTTATCCAGTGTGTCTCCCAGATATCTTCTGTCGGGAAGTATTCGTGCGGGACATTCGGAGGAAGGTAAAACGCATCGCCCTCACGGATAGGCGTATCTTCGCCGTTCAGCCTGAGAACACCGCTCCCGCGGACACAGTAGATTATCTGGTAGTTGGGATAGCCGTCTTCTCTGATAAAATGAAACTCCTGATCTCTTGCTCCGGCTCCGAGCAGATACATCGGCAGATTGGCTTCCTCGCCAACAACAGGGTAACAATAATCGGTCATTTACGCTCACCTCTTCATGTTTTTGGGCTGTGCTATTTCATATTTTTCTATTATATAATATCATAGCAAGGCGAAAATGTCAATAGAATATAAGAATTTTCTACACATTTTTTGCAAAAAAGCCCCGTTTTCACCGCAGTGGTACACACAGAGCCGCTGCCGGCAGCCAAATGCTTGGAAAAATTTGAAAAAATGGTTGTATGGAAGCGGCTTTTATGATATAATAGGAGAAGACACAGGTTTTACCGGGCAGCATTTGTCGTATGCTCCGCCCGGTGACTCTGCTGAGAAAGTGAGGAAAGTATGCTCAGAAAAATAGTTTCTGTTCTGGCGGCAGGCGTTATGCTGCTCTGCTCCGCAGTTACCGTAAACGCTGACACTGAATACCGCAGCGTCGATATCCCTGTTCCGGCAAATCTGCTGGTCCTCGGAGACTCTATCGCCACCGGCTTCGGGCTGGAGGGCTATTCCTCCGGAAGAGAGAACTGCTCCTCCTATGCCAACCTCCTGAAAGATAAATTCAGCGCCGAGCTCCCGAAGGACTGCAAATTCACTCTGACAAACCGCGCTATCGACGGATACGACTCCATAGAACTGCTGGATCTGCTCAACAAGGGCAGCCTCGACGACGAGCTCAAAGCCGCCGACTGCATCGTTATCTCGATCGGAGGGAACGATCTTCTTGCCGCTCTCTGGAATGCCCTGAGCAACGCAGGCATAACCTCGGTATCTCCCAAGCTCGACGCAAAGTCTGCCGTTAAACTGCTGGCGTCTCTCGGAAAGCTCAAGGATGATCTTGATGCCAATCTTGAGACCTTTGACAGCAATATCGGCAAGATCGCAGCCTACATAAGAAGCAGGAACAAATGCCCCGTATTCCTCCAGACCTTATATAACCCTCTGGAGGGCTTCGATAAATTCCCCGGGATCGATTCTATCGGGACAGACAAGATCGCAAGGCTCAACGAGATCATCAAGCTCCATGCCGGAGACCCTGACGGCGGATATTCCGTCTGCGATGTTGCCCCCCTCTTCACAGGGCAGGCCAAGACCCTTACGAATATCGAAAAGCTGGATATCCACCCTACTGCCGACGGGCACAAGCTGATATTTGAGACACTGAACAAGGACCTTCGGACCAAGAGCTATTCCTATATGCAGGCTTACGAGATCCCTGAAGAGACTCAGACAGCTCCCGCCGCTGCTCCGGCAGCAGCCGACACTGCATCTTCCGTTCCAGAAAAGAGCTCCGAGGAGAGCAGCAGCTCCGGTGTACTCTCGACAGTCCTCTTAGTCCTCGGCGCGTCTTTGCTTACCGGGACAGCTACGGCTGCAATAATCAAGAAACGCGGAGCCTCCGCGAAATGAAAGGAAATACCAGATGAAAGCATATCTTATAGATTTTGAAAACGTAAAATCCAAAGGCCTCACCGGGATAGAGCTCCTGGGGGAGGATGACAAGGTCATAATATTTTACAGCGAGAACAGCGATACCATCAGCTTTGAGATGCACTGCAAGGTCATGAGCTCACGCGCCAGCATAGAGTATCTAAAGGTAAGAGTCGGCGGCAAGAATGCCCTCGATTTCCAGCTCTCGACCCTGCTGGGCTATCTGCTGGCCGGGGACGTATACACCCATATCTTCATTATCAGCGGAGACAAGGGCTTTGATAAGCTCCACGATTTCTGGAACGTCAGCTTTGCCGACAAGAATAGCTGCATTGTCTTCCGGACACAGACTATCGGTTCGGCTGTCGCCTTTGCCGCCGCCCATAAAAACGGCGCTCTGCCTGCCGGGCAGGATATCCTCCCGGAAGAGACCGCAGCACCGGAAGAGCCGGCTGAGCAGCCCGCTCCCGAAGTTCCCGCCGAGACCGTCAGCGAACCCGAGCCTCCCGCAGAGCCTCTGCCCGAGGAGGTCGTGATAACCAAGAAGCCTCTCCAGAGACGCGGCAAGAAGCCGCAGCCGGCGGACAAGCTGATCCGCAACGCACTGCTGGGCTTTGTCGATCTCTCGGACGAGGAGCTGGCCGCTGTCATCGCCTGCGCCTCTGAAGCCGAGGACAAGGAGGATTTCCACAACGCTCTGGCCAAGATCTTCAAGGCTCAGGCTACCGAGCTCTATAAGATACTCCGCCCGAAATATCTCAAAATAAAGGAAGCGCTGGATCATTCCAAAGCCGAAGCGGAGACAGAAGCTGCTCCCGCACCGGAGCCTCCCGCAGAGGAGATGCTGCCGGAGGAAGCGGCCCCCGCTCCTCAGCCCGAAAAGCCCGCAGAGCCCGAGCACAAGAAGGAAAAGAAGACCCGCAGGCCCTCTTCCCGCAAGAAAGAGCAGAAATCCCCGCTGGCAGCAGAGCTGGCAAGACTGCTCTCCGGGAGCTGCACCGCCGAAGAGATCGCTGCGGTGGAAAAGATCCTCTCCGAGACAGATACCAAGCAGAAGCTCTATATCTCCATAGTCAAGAAATACAAGAAGGAGCGCGGCTGCGAGATATATAATCTGGTAAAATCCGAGTATTCGGCGCTTTCAAAGCTGAAGCAGGCGGTGAGCTGATGAGACTGATGATCGCCTCCGATATCCACGGCTCGGCATACTGGTGCGAAAAGCTGCTGTCCAGCTTTGAGAACGGCGGCTTCGACCAGCTCCTGCTGCTGGGAGACCTGCTCTATCACGGCCCCCGCAACCCCCTTCCGGACGGGCACGACCCAAAGGCAGTGGCGGATATGCTCAACTCCGTCAGGGAGCGGCTGATCTGCGTCCGGGGCAACTGCGACTGCGAGGTCGATCAGATGATGCTGAGCTTTCCGATCCTTGCGGATTATGCCTGGGTCTATGCCGACGGCTGCCGCCTTTTTGCGACTCACGGGCATATCTGGAACAAGGGCAGTATCCCTCCTCTGCGGCAGGGAGACTTCCTTCTTAACGGGCATTTCCATGTCCCGGAGATAACTCCCCTCGGGGATATCACCTATATCAACTGCGGCTCGGCAGCGCTGCCCAAGAACGGCACAGCTCACAGCTATGCCGTGTTCGAGGACGGATGCTTCGGGCTGAAGACGATAGAAGGATGACAGGCCGATAAAAGCTCCGGAAAAAATATTATTGTTTTTTTGAAAAAATGCCGATCTTTGCAAAGAAGTTGCAAAGGTCGGTATGTTATTATATAGACACAGCAAGGGGAACACCCCAAAAAGAAAAGGAGGAATGATATTTATCCGGCAGGGCGGAGGTACTCCCCGCCGTAAAGGGAAAGCAGACCGGAGATCATAAGAGCAGATGATCTGAGGTCGCCCCGGAGAGACAAAAATGCAGCCCGCAGAGCGGCTGCTGCGGCCTGTCGGGCAGAAGGGCCGGACACCGGATAAGCAGGAAATTATCCGGGAACTCTTTTCAAACAACACACTCATCACACCATCTTTCTTTAAAGGCAGCTTAAATGCGCTGCCTGTAAGCAGCCCGCAGAGCGGCTGCTGCGGCACGGAACAGTGCCGGACACCCGGAATGACCGGGACAGCGTGTCCCGAAAGAGAGGACACATCATCAAGGCGGCTTCGCAGATCGTTTGGCGGAGCCGCCTTTACTGTTGTTTACGGCATAGCTCGGGGCGGCGGAAATATTTTTTTCGCAATAGATCATTTGCAAAGAAGTTGCAAAGGTCGGTGTGTTAGAATACAGATACAGACAAGGGCAATGCCCGGAAAAAGGAGAAACCGACAATGAAAAATATAAATATAAAAAAGACCAATACCGGCTTTATCACCGCTGTATCGGCAGCCCTGGCTGCGGCAGTTATAGCGGTCAGCGCAGCAGCGTTCACAGTTTCCGCAGCGGATAAGCCTGCATCCTTCGGAGAAAGCGCCGGAGCAGCATTGACAGTAACGAGCAGCGCTGTTTCGCAGACCGGGCAGACCTCTTCGGCAGAGACCTCCGCAGAAAGCAGCGCCAAGCCCGCAGAAGGCAAGTCTGAGCCCGGATTTTCCGGCAGCTTTATAAGCTCCAACGGCTTCGGCTCCGAGGCCTCGCTTGAGATCATCGGTCAGGCCGACGGCTCCTATCTCTGCTCTGTAAGATCCTGCGACCAGCGCGGTACATACACCCTCTATTCCTTTACCGGAAAGATGCAGGGCGAAGAGCTGGTCTATACAGACGGCGAAAGATCTGTGGCATCCTTCCGCGAGGGCGGCACATTCCTTGCCGCGCAGAAGATCGACGCTGACCATTCCGGCAAGCTCACTATGAGCGAGGGCAAGCTCTTCTGGAGCGACAGCGACGGGATGAGCCTGACATTTTCAGCCAAATAGCTGTGCCCCCTCACAGCTATCAATATTATCGGCGTCCATACCTCAATCCCCCCCGAGGTACGGACGCCATTTTTCTGCCTTCTGGAGAGTTTTGGCATAATGTCAAAAAGTATTGACTTTTGAGGTCGTTTTTGGTATAATAAGAACAAGAGATCTGCCTTATGGCAGCTTTGGTAAATTGGAAAGGAAGATATCTATGTTCTGGAAAAAGATCATATCATTGGCCGCAGCGGCGGTAATGAGCTGCGCGGTATGCTCTTCTTTCGATGTATATGCAGCGGCCGGGATAACGCTCTCGGTCGGGTTCGAGCCCGGGCAGTATAAGAAAGGAGACACGTTCAGCGTTACCCTCGATATCAGCAACAACAGCGGCATCGCCGGCCTGAAAACAATGCTGGATTACGATTCTGATGTGTTTGAGTATGTCGCTTCCGAAGCAGGCATCTTCGGGGACCTTACTTTTATGAGCGATGTCAGCTACAAAGTCGATCCTTTTATCGCAGGGTTTACCAGCATCGGTGAAGATGACGAAAGGAACTATACCGATAACGGCACGTTCTGCACCGTTACCTTTAAGGTAAAAGACGATGTCCGGCTCAAGGAGGGAGATTTCTCCTTTGAGCTGACCTATAATCCGAACGAGATCTTTGACTGCGATATCAAGAATGTTAAGGTCGCGGGAGTGACTTATCCCTCCGGGTATATCACCATAGGGCATGACCTTAAAGAAGAGACTGTGCTCCCCACAGGCTCAACGCGGGGCTGCATACACCGCTGGTGCGAGAACTGCGATCTGGATGAAAGGGATTATGTCCGCTTTACAGGCGATATAGACGGCAACGGGTATATAGGATCCCGCGATCTCCTTATCCTGAAAAGGCATCTTGCCGGCTGGAAGAATTATGCCGATATCGACACTGCCGCCGCTAATCTCGATCCGGTTAATCCCGCAGTCAATACCAAGGATCTGATTCTGCTGAAGCGCTATCTCGCCAACTGGAAGGGTTACGATAAATATATCAATGTCATTCCCTCAGATGAATAAATGATACACAAAGCGTAAACATGGAGGTGCAGCTATGAGACTCAGAAAGATCATCACAGCCCTTGCAGTAACTGCTGCCGCAGCGATCTGTGCCTTCGGTTTCTCCGCCTCGGCGGATGACAGCGCCTCCGGGCTCACAGCGGCCGAGCTGTTCTCGGAGACCTCCTCCGACTGGGGATACAGGGATCTGGCAAAAAGATCCAACGGTGCCGCAAGGCAGCAGCTTTACAAGGACATACTCAAAGAATACCAGGAGCTCTGGGAGAGCAGCGAGACTATAGATACACTTTACTCTTTCAGCAGCGGGGACTACTATTATTACTCCTCGATCGATATCGATAAGTACGGCCTTACAAAACAGGAGGCCTGCGAAGTGTTCGTCATAGTGAGATATGACAACCCTATGCTCTATCTTATGGACAGTTCCCCTTTGGTAGGGTCAAGCACGATCTGGCTCACCGTCCCGAAGGATTATCTCGCAGGAGAAGACCGCGCAGAGATCCAGCAGAAGCTGTGCTCCAGGCTGGATGAAATAAGAGCGGCAGGCGAATGGTGCAGCTCGGATTTCACGATAGCTCTCTTCGTAAACGGCTGGCTCACCGAAAATATGGATTATGCCTATGAATACAGTAAGGACTCGGAGGGCAATATCCAGATGTTCCCCAGCACAGCGACAGGTGCGCACGATGTGACCGGAGCACTGGTCGAAGGCAAGGGGGTCTGTGAGGCTTATGCAAAGGCAGCTCAGGCTATGATAAACTATCTCGGCGGAGATTGCATCTTTGCCGTCGGAAAGGGCAACGGCGAAAACCACGCATGGAATGTTGTCAGGATGGACGACGGAAATTATTACTACCTGGATGTGACCTGGAACGATACCGCTGATACCTCCAACTACTTTGCCAAGGGCAGCGGTGAATTCTGTGTCAGCCACGCCGCCAGGAGCTCCAGCTCAACAGGGATCCATTTCGTTTACGATCTCCCGGAGGTCCCGGAAGAGGATTACCGCCACGCCGAAGCCGGGGACTTCACTTTTGTAGTTGACAAAGGCGAAGCAGTCATCACAGGCTATACAGGAACAGATGTTGAGGTCACTGTCCCCGCGGAGATCATGGGCTTCCCCGTTACCGGGATCGGCAGCAGAGCCTTTTACAACAACCAGACCCTAAAGAAGGTCACTCTTCCCGACACCGTTGTAAAACTGAATGACGCAGCCTTTGCCTTCTGCCTCTCACTTGAAAGCGCAGAGCTGGGCAGCGGGCTCAGGACCATAGGGAACGACGCCTTTTTTGCCTGCATGAAGCTCAAGAACATCTCCCTTCCGCTGGGGCTCAGGACTATCGGCCGGGGAGCCTTTTTCCACAGCCTTTACGACTTTGTTAAGGTCGGAACAAAAAATAATCCCATTGAGATACCGATAAGCGTGACCGAGATCGGGGACTATGCTTTCGGTTATCAGGGCAGCGGGACATATAATTATGACGGCAATTATCCCGCCAGGAACAAGATCGCCTATTTTGCCATAAAGGGCTGCGAGGGCTCTGCCGCAGAGACCTATGCCTCCGACAACGGCTTCATCTTCGTTAAGACTACGCATTCTCATACTTTTACCGATACGACCGTTCTGCCGACCTTCGATGATGAGGGATATGACCTCCATATCTGCCCCTGTGGTTATCAATATACCGATAACTTTGTCCCGGCGCTCGCCGTGGAAAATGATCTGAACGGGGACGGAGTTTTCGACATATCCGATGTTGAGCTGTTCCGGGACTATATCGTCGGAGCAGATATACAGCTTGACCAAAAGATCGCAGATCTTGATAATGACGAATGTATAACTCTGAGAGATTATGCCCTCTTCCGCAGAGCTTTCAGAGACCGCAATGCTGCCTGAATGATACAGGCAAAAACCGAATAACAAAAATAAAAAGCGCTGTGATGCCGACGGATTTTGCATCACAGCGCTTTTTTAGGAAAGAATGGATCGGAACTTTCTCAATCAGTCTCGGAGGTAAACCAGGCCTTTATCCAGCGGCCCTCCTCCGAAAGCTCATCGTCTGACCAGCCGGAGAGCTTGGTGCAGCCGGGAGCGATCACTGCGCTGGCCTCGTCTTTATTGGAGAGGTTCCAGCACATATAGCTTACATTGTATTCTTCTATAAGGTCTTTCCATTTATCGGCCTGGGTGATATCCACCTTGCCGTTGCCGGAAGCATCGCAGATACCGAATTCGCTGATAAATATCGGAAAGCCGTTTTTGATGCACTTCTCCATCCTGTCGCGGAGGAAATCCTTATGGGTCGCGGCATAGAAATGGAGAGTATACATAATATTGTCAAAGCTCAGCGGCTTGGCGGAAGCCTTGTCAACATCCTGGCTCCAGGTCGGAGTGCCGACGATGACAACGCTGTCGGGGGCATTGGCTCTGATAACGGGGATGACTTCGTTGGCATACTCCGAGACCTTGCTCCAATCGGCGCCCTTATTTGGCTCGTTGCAGATCTCATAAAGGACATTGCCGTATCCGGCGTATTTCTTCGACATCTCCTCAAAGAATTTCAGCGCCTCGTCCTTATAGGTCAGGGGGCTGCCCTCGTTGAGAACGTGCCAGTCGATGATGACATACATACCCAGCTTGGAAGCCAGCTCGACTCCCTTATCCACGAGCCCTTTGATATAATTCTTATCTCCGTTGGAGCAGTAGCCGAGGTTTTCGTGTGTATACATCGCAAGGCGGATGCAGTTGGTATTCCACTCATCCCGCATAGCGGTAAAAGTCTCTTCGCAGACATAATCGGGATACCAGGCGATACCGTGAGTAGACATACCGCGGAGCTGGATCTTTTCGCCGCTGGCATCGACCAGGTCTGCGCCTTTGACCGACAGTTTGCCGTGTTTTCCGAAGGCGGTATCTGCCGAAACTGCGGGAGCGGGAGTTTCCCCGGCGGGATCGGAGGCTGTCTCAGAGTCTGCTGGAGCGGGGGCAGCAGTAGTTGCAGCGGAGGACACATCGGCTGTTGAACCTGAATCGGAGGAGCCGCAGGCGGTCAGCAGCAGGCAGGCTGCAAAGACAGCAGTCAAAAATTTCTTCATTTCATCAAACCTCATTCCAAGAGATGTTTACCGGTCGAACAAGGCAGACTGCACAGTGGAAACAGTCTGCCATTGCACGAATGAAACGCGAACCACAGATGCTGAATGCTCCGGGGATATTTATCCGTTTCTATATTTGACCGCCTTACTTCTTGCGAATATCATAGCATAGATTCGGCCTTTGGTCAACTGATAAACCTATAATCTTTTTAACACATTCTCTTTTTTTAACTCCGAAACGCGGCGCTCCCGTTGGTCGCTTGCTGTCGTTGCGGGGTCGTCATTACGGCGTGCGACGATGCCGGGAGGTTCAGCGGCGTCTTTCCCTTAGAGGGGCGGAACGTTGTTGCGGCGGGGTCACAGAACAAGTACTGCGCCGCACAAAGCGGGCAATATTGCGCCAATCCAAGGGCTTTTTAGCTCCGAACCGCGGCGCTCCCGATGGTCGCTTGCTGTCGTTGCGGGGTCGTCATTACGCCCTGCGACGCTGCCGATAGGTTCAGCGGCGTCTTTCATTTAGAGGGGCGGGACGTTGTTTGCGGCGGGGTCACAGAACAAGTACTGCACCGCACAAAGCGGGCAACATTGCGCCCATCCAAGGGCGCGCCAGCCCTTGGATGGGGGTCAAGGGGGACAGCGTCCCCTTTGCAGAGCACGAGACAGAGTCTCGTCCGGAACGCAGTTCCGGCAAGGCGCGGCATAACAACAAAAACAAAGGGAGACCAAAGTATGGTCTCCCTACATTTTTATGTGGACAAACAAAAAAATGCCGCGCCGACAAACCTTTTAGCTCGCTGGCACAGGAAACAGTGAGCGCAGCGAACGATTTTCCGTATGGCTCCGCACAAGGCAATAGTCCATGGACTATGAGTGAACTGTCTGCCCCGCCCGACCTAAGAGCAAAAACTTCACAATAGCTCACGCTTAGTTTCGGGGGCTTTCCGGTCGTCCCCGAACCCCTTCGGTCGTTTTTTAGCGCCGAACCGCGGCGCTCCCGTTGGTCGCTTGCTGTCGTTGCGAGGTCGTCTGTACGCTCTGCGACGCTGCCGATAGGTTCAGCGGCGTTTTTCCTTCAGAGGGGCGGGACGTTGTGTAAGGGGTGTGGTTCCGCACAAGGCAATAGTCTGCCTCCGCCGCTGACACGGCTCCTTCGGGAGAAGTATTGCTGCGGAAAACAAGGTTCGACAGATTTTGCGGGAAGGGTGTGGTATGATGGATCTTGCAGCGATAACGAAAGGAGAATGTCTATGAGTGTCGCTATATTCTATGAGGCCGAGAGCAGAACGGTTCTGGCAGAGCTCTCAGGCGATATCGATCATTGTTCGGCCGCAGACCTCCGTAAACCCATCGACCGCGAGCTCATGCAAAGGCTCCCTCTTCGGCTCATATTGGATTTTTCAAAGGTGGGCTTTATGGACAGCTCCGGTATCGGGCTGATAATCGGCAGATATAAGCTGATGAATGACCTGGGCGGGAGCATCGTCATTACCGACCCTGCTCCGGGAGTAAAAAAGATCATGGAGCTGGGCGGAGTCGGCAGGCTTTGCAGCATTATAGATTCAAGCCGCAGCAGCCGTTTCGGAGGTGTAAAGATATGAAGGAGCCTGCGCTCAATGAAATGACCCTGCGTTTCCCCAGTCTTTCGGAGAACGAAAGCTTCGCAAGAGTTGCGGTCTCGGGGTTTATCTCGTCCCTGGACCCGGCTGTCGATGAGCTCTCGGAGATCAAGACTGCTGTCTCGGAGGCTGTGACCAACTGCATAGTCCACGGCTACCGGGATACCATCGGGTTGATAACCATGAAAGTCAGGCTGCTGGAAGGCTGCCGTGTCTACATAAGCATAAAGGACAATGGCTGCGGCATCGAGGATATCGGCCTTGCCCGCACTCCGCTCTATACCTCGGCTCCCGATGAGGAGCGCGCAGGTCTCGGCTTTGCGATCATGGAGAGCTTTTCAGACAAGCTCAGAGTCGTCAGCCGGAGAGGAAAAGGGACGACCGTTACCATGCTGCGGCAGCTCAGGACACGAAAGGCCGGAAATGGAGACGAAGCAAACAACTAGGAGCAAAATGGCCGAGGAAAATCTCGGGCTGGTACACCTCTGCGCGAACAGATTTCGCGGCAAGGGCATCGAATACGACGATCTTTACGGAGCAGGCTGCATAGGGCTGATGAAGGCGGTAACTGCCTTCGACCGGGAGCGAGGGGTCAGGTTCTCCACCTATGCTGTCCCCGTCATACTAGGGGAGATAAAGCGCCTCTTCCGGGACGGAGGAACTGTCAAGGTCAGCAGGAGCCTGAAGGAGCTGTCTCTGCGGCTGGCAAAGGAAAGGGAGCGCTTTCTGCTGGCTGCCGGCAGAGAGCCGACTGTCTCGGAGCTGGCAGAGGCTATTGGTGAGCCCGCCGAGCTCGTTGTTGAGGCGATGAACTCTGCCCTCCCGCCTGTCAGCCTGACCTCAGACCTTGACGAGACCGACCGCAGCGAGGCGGATATCCCTGTCCCCTCCCCGGAGGGAGACATCAGCGACCGTCTCGCCCTTTATCAGATACTCTCCCGTCTTGACCCTTCCGACAGAAGGCTGATATATCTGCGCTATTATCTCTCCAAGACCCAGACCGCCGCCGCGCAGGAGCTGGGAATGACACAGGTCCAGGTCTCCCGGCGGGAGAAAAAACTGCTGGGGCTGATACGGGAGCAGATGATCTAGCTTTCAGAGCATACGAATACGATAAAGGCAACACCGCACGACTCCTGTGCATCAGTATGCGCAACCTCAACTGGCGTTGAGGCACAGATTTTCGTCAGATTGCCTAAATTCGACGCAGGCTTGCAAGCGAAGTTCACTTCGCTTTACGCAACGTCAAGGAGAATTTGGGTAATATGACGGAAAGCTGGCAAGCAGATGATGTGCAGAGGCGTTAGCCGCGGGTCGTGCGGTGTTGCCTAAAAGATGAAAGACCGTGTATCCCCGGCTGCGGAGAAGATACACGGTCTTTTTATCGCTGCTCACCTCACCGCTTTTTCGGTCAACAATGCGAGAATTTGTTGTATAGTTACTGTTCGTTAACATTTTTGACATAAGCGTTTGTTATAATATTAAACAGATGTTATTTTGTTTAATATGGAGGGATAGTCTATGGAGCAGCATGGAATAAGCAAGCTCGATCTTAAAAGAAGAAACAGGATGCAAGTTCTCAAGATCCTTAAACAGCGCGGTCCCACCTCGCGTATCGATATCGCCGGGATGCTGGAGCTGACCCGTGCTGCCGTTACGATCATCACCAACGAAATGATCGAGCAGGGCATCATCCAGGAGATAGGGGAATACAAGCATCTTTCCGAAAAAGCCCCCCGAGGCAGAAAGAAAATACTTATCGATATCAATCACCACTATAAGTTCGCTGTCGGCGTTACTATCGAAGAGGATGTGGTCAGTGTCGGGCTCTCAACTCTTGCGGGCGATGTCCTCGACAAGCGCAACCTTGACATCTCTGCCGCGACAGAGCGCAGGGAGATCTTTGAATTTATCGAAAAGGCTATAAGAGAGGTCCTGAACGACAACTGCCTTGACCGTAATTCTATCCTCGGCATCGGCTTCGGTATCTTCCCGACAATGTATTCCAGGCTGGATATCGAGACAAGCGACGGTGTCCCCGATTACACCAAGGCCAGAGCTTATATCGCCTCGCTGACATCTCTGCCTGTCGTTATCGACAACTCCGTCAAAGGTACAGCTATGGCGAATATCGACTTCCTCAAGACCAAGGACCCTAACCGCCATAATATCGCCTTCCTCCAGTACGGGACGACTATGCACTTCGTAGTTACCAATCTCAACGATCCGATCATTTCCTACGATAACCGTACCGGGTTCGTGGATAAGATGATAATCGACCCCAACGCCTCCGAGCGCTGCATCTGCGGCAGAAGAGGATGTGTCGAGAACGAGCTTACTCCCCAGTCCATATTCCGCAAGATCTCTGCGGTATACAGCAGAGAGAGCACACCTGTCCTCTTTGGATTGACAGAGGGCAGCGCATCTGATATCGATCTCTCTAAGATCTACACAGCCTATTCCAAGGGCGAGGAGCCTGTTATCAGGATAGTTGACAGGATACTGGAGCTCACTGCTGTCCTGCTCAATAACCTCTACTTCTCTACAAACCCGCAGAAGATAGTCCTGCATCATTTCCGCTTCAGCCCGGAGCTGGCAGACGACGCTTTCTTCACTATGCTCAAGAACCATGTCACAGCCATAGGAGGCTCAAGAGTCGCCAGCAAGATAGAGCCTTCCATAATCGAGGATAAGCACCGCTTCCTTTCCGGCTGCGCTCTTGCGATAAGAGAGCTCTTCTTTGATAAGGGCGGTTTCGACAAGAACTGACTGCAAAAATGTCTGTTTCCCCGGTCGTTCTTGCTGATCGGATGATTTGTAAGTGAAAAAATGCGGCTGCACAAACAGCTTTCGGCGCAAAATGGGTATTCCCCCCGTTCGGGGGAATACCCATTTTACGTTTGTTCGCCGCGCTGCAAAGCAGCGCGGCGAACAATAAAAGCAAATATACGATTAAGGCACAGAAGCTCCTTTTATGTTTCTTGGAGCTGCCCTCGGGAAGAGGCTTTCCGGCCTGCGCTCAGTCCAGCTTGATGCTCTCGATTATTGCCTTGACATCCGCATCTTCGAGAGAGATCTTAGAGTTCGTGCGCTCTGTGCTCAGCATGACCACCCACTGGCCATCGCCTTCCCTGGCTTCGATCGAGATGCCGGGGGTATCCATGCTGGAGAATGAGAAGCCTGTCCAATCCCTTCCGCCTATGGTAACAGGGCCCAGATCCTTGACATTGTCGTAAAAGCCCTTGGAGGAGACATAATTACCCTTGGGATACCAGGTTATCCAGAGATACGGGCAGGAGATGACATCTGAATCTTCCTTGCCTCCTTTAATGGCATAGACAGAGTTGGGGTTGGTCTTGCCGTCGAATTTCTTGAGGCTGTCCGGAACAGGCGCTATCCCCCAGCCATCGGGCTGTGCTACGGAGAACACTCCCGTATCATAGCTGCCCGCCGAGGCCGTAGGCTCGGGCTGAGCGGTAGCTGCCGCCGTAACAGCGGAGGTCACGGCAGCGGTCTCCTGAGAGGTCACAGCGGCGGAAGCCCTGGAGCTGCTGCTGTCAGAAGAGCCGCAGCCCGCCAGTATGGCCGCTGAAACAGTCAGGGCTGCAGATACTGATGTAATTCTAAACTTCATTTTGATATCCTCCCTAATATATGGTCTTCTCCATCCTGATGCAGTCAAACGTTTCTCCGTGTATGATGCTGCTGTCGGCTACGGTGTAGCCCAGCTTCTCATAGAAGCCGACAGCCACATCCCGGCTCTCCACAACAGCTTTAACGGCTCCGGTGTCCCGCAGCCAGCTTTCGGCTTCTTTCATGACAAGGCTTCCGAGGCCCTTTCCCCGGTATTCCGGGAGCACCACGACTCTGCCGATCATCGCGGCGCCGCCGCCGAGCTCATAAAGCCGGCAGGTAGCGACAGGAAAATCGCTGTCGGTAAGGACGATATATCTTGTATCCGGGGTATCCCTTTCATCGAATTCTGCCCGCAGGGTTATCCCGTGCTGCCTGGCCATGCCCTGGATACGGACATAGTAGGCGCCGGCCTGCTGCCAGGTCTCGGTAGCTCTGATGACTTTGATATCCATAGCCGCCTTACTCCCAGTATTTCCGGTCAAGGCTGCGGAACTGCACAGCCTGGGCTATATGCTGCTGGCCGATGACCTCCTGCCCCTCCATATCGGCGCAGGTCCGGGCGACCTTGAGTATGCGGTCGTAGGCTCTTGCCGAGAGCCCGAGCCTGTCGAAAACGCCTTTGAGCAGGTCTCTGGCCTTGTCTGTCATAGGGCATACCCGGCTCATGATATCACTGGTTATCCGGGCGTTGCAGGTTATGTCTGTGCCCTTGAAGCGCTCGGTCTGGATATCTCTTGCGGACTGGACACGCTTTCTGATCTCGGCGGAGCTCTCCTCCTTCTCGCTTGAAGCCAGGTCGGAGAATTCGACAGGCGCCACCTCGACGTGTATATCAAAGCGGTCCAGCAGAGGCCCGGAGACCTTGGAAAGATAGGTCTTTACCTGCTTCGGAGTGCAGATACATTTCCTTGTCGGGTGGCCGTAATAACCGCAGGGGCAGGGATTCATCGCCGCGATGAGCATGAAGGAGCAGGGATATGTAACGCTCCCGGAGACACGGGAGATAGTCACCTGTCTGTCCTCCAGAGGCTGACGGAGTATCTCCAGAGCCAGGCGGGAAAACTCTGCCAGCTCGTCAAGAAAGAGCAGACCGTTATGCGCCAGAGAGATCTCTCCGGGGCGGGGTATGGAGCCGCCTCCCGAGAGCCCTGCTGCCGAAACGGTATGGTGCGGCGAGCGGAAGGGGCGCACTGTTACCAGCGGGTCATCCTTGTCGATGAGCCCGGCGACAGAATGGATATTTGTAGTCTCGATGGATTCCTCGAAGGTCATTTTCGGGAGTATCGAGGGCATACGTTTGGCCAGCATGGATTTGCCGGAGCCGGGTGCGCCTATCATAAGGGCGTTGTGCCCGCCGGCAGCGGCGATCTCCAGAGCTTTCTTGGCGTTCTGCTGCCCCTTGACATCCGCGAAATCGAGAGCGCCGTAATAATCGGGCTCCCCGATACGGGTATGACTGGCGGGCTGCATGACAGCTCTGCCGGAAAAATGCAGGGTGAGCTGTGCGACGCTTTCCGCGCCGAATACCTTTATCCCCTCGACGACGGCTGCCTCGCGGGCATTGTCGAAGGGGACATAGATCTCTTCAAAGCCCAGCTTATGTGCGAGTATAGTCATCGGCAGGACTCCTGCGACGGTCCTGATCTCGCCGGAAAGCGAGACCTCACCGATAAAAGCCGACTTTGAGAGCTTCTCCGGGTCGCAGCAGCCTGTTACTGCCAGCAGAGCGACAGCTATGGCGAGATCGTGCACCGAGCCGGATTTTTTCTTATCGGCGGGGGCGAGATTGACCATGATCTTCTGAGTCGGGAAAGGTATATGGGAGGAACGCAGCGCCGAGCGGATACGCTCTCTGCTTTCCCGGACAGCGGCATCTGCCAGCCCGACTATATCGAAGCTCTGCATCCCGCGGCTGGCTTCTATCTCGACCTCAACAGGAAAGGCATTCAGCCCCATAAGGCCGAGGCTGTTGATCTTTGCAAACATTCAGGCACGCCCCTTTATTCAGCAGTTCTCTCTTCGGGTCTTTTTGCAGTATAGGTATCCAGGAACTGCATGATATCCTCACAGACCTCTTCCTTGCAGAGCTCGTTGAGGAGCTCGTGGCGGGCGCCCTCGTAGAGCCTGATCCTTGCTGCGCAGCTATAGGAGATCAGCTTGTTGAACACCTGCTTTACTCCTTCGCCGTAGTTCCCGACAGGGTCCGCATCTCCGGCGATGAGCATTATCGGCAGGTCTTTTCTGACGGTACTGAACCATCTGGGCTGGCTTATGAACCAGAGCATCTTCAGCAGGTTCTCGAAGCCGTTGACAGTAAACACGAAACCGCACTTGGGGTCGTTGATATAGGCATCGACTATATCGTCGTCTCTGGTCAGCCAGTCGAACTCGGTGCGGGGGTCATCTATCCTGGAATTATACTTGCCGAAAGAGATCTTATTCAGAGTTTTGCTGCGGTATTTCTCGCCGTTCTTCTTTTTCGCTGCATCTACTGCAAGCATAGGCAGCTCGGCCAGGGTCAACGGCCCCGCTGTCCCGCAGTATATCGCTCCGTCCAGCTCTCTGCCGAACCAGGTCGTATAGGCTCTCGCAAGGAAGGAACCCATGCTGTGCCCGAAAAGGAAATAGGGCAGAGAGGGGTAATTCCTCCGCATGATAAGGGTAAGGGAATGCATATCCTTGACGACAGTTTCCCAGCCGTTTTTCTCTGCAAAATAGCCCAGCTCGGAATCATCTCTGACGCTGTCGCCGTGGCCGAGGTGGTCGTTCCCGCAGACGATAAAGCCATTCTCTGCAAGGAACTCTGCAAAACCCTTGTAGCGCATAACATATTCGCTCATCCCGTGAGCGATCTGGACGATGCCTCTGGGGTCGCCCTCCGGGAACCATACACGGTAGCAGATATCGTGTATACCGTCTCTGCTTTTGAATGTTGAAGTCAGCATAGTGCTCATAGATCCATCTCCTTTTACATTTTATAGATCGTGCGGGCATCAGCACGAAAAGAAATATCTCCGGAAATAACGGGAAAGGTTACATATCTCCGGCTCAAAGTCAGAACGGAGCTTTTCATTTACGCCCCTCTAAAGGAGAGACGGCGCTGAACCTTCCGGCATCGTCGCAGGCCGTACAAACGACCCCGCAGCGACAGCAAGCGACCACCGGGAGCGCCGCGTTTCGGCGTTAAAAAACGCGTTCCGGACGAGACTCTGTCTCGTGCTCTGCAAAGGGGACGCTGTCCCCCTTGACCCCCTGCCAAGGGCTGGCGCGCCCTTGGATGGGCGCAATATTGCCCGCTTTGTGCGGTGCAGTACTTGTTCTGTGACCCCACCGCTAACAACGTTCCGCCCCTCTAAAGGAAAGACGGCGCTGAACCTTCCGGCATCGTCGCAGGCCGTACAGACGACCCACCACCGACAGCAAGCGACCACCGGGAGCGCCGCGTTTCGGCGTTAAAAAACGCGGTGAGGAGCTAAAAAAACATTTCGAGACAGAGCCAGTCTTCGTTGAAAATATGGTAGTGTTCCTCAACAGTCGGAATGTCTTTGAATCCTACAGAAAGATAACAGCGGTGAGCAGGCTCGTTGTTGGCAAATACACCAATGGTAAGATTCTCTGCTCCCAGCTTCTCTTTGGCTTCTTTTATTGCCAGCCGCAGCATCTCTTTTCCGAGCCCCTTGCCTCTCCTGGCTGAGTCTATTATAACGTATCCTAATCGTACGATCTTTTTGTCCTCCCCGGGGTATCTCAGTATCAGATGCCCGACAGGTGTCTCTCCCTCGACAGCCGTCATCGGAAAGAATTTTCCGGTGGAGCAGATGTCGTCATATTGCGCCAGCAGATCTTCAGCAGTTATGGGGTAGTTCTCGAATCTGTCTGCACACCATTTGCGGAATGATACTTCGTCTCCGATCCAGGAAACTATTTTTTCAGCATCCGAGCGAATGAACGGCCTGAGCTTCAGCATATTGATCTCTCCTTGTTACGGTGTATGGTACGGTCAGTGCCCGTCGCAGGAGCGGCCTTCTCCACAGGTGTGGCCGGAAACTGTATCGTGATGATGATCGCAGGCGGCGCCCTCCAGCTTTTCCAGCCTGCCCTCGGCGAAGGTCTGCGCCGCTGTGTCAGCGCTGCCGGAAACTCCGGGGTAGATCTCTATCCCGGCCTGCGAAAGAGCTTCTCTTGCTCCCGCGCCTATACCGCCGCAGATCAGCACCTCTGCACCGGCAGCCCGGAGCAGCCCCGCAAGAGCACCGTGCCCCTGACCGAGAGTGTCGATGAGCTGCGAGGAGAGTATCTTTCCTCCGTCGATCTCGTACATCTTGAACATCTGGGTCTTTCCGAAATGCTGGAATATCTGCCCGGCTTCATAAGTTATCGCAACTTTCATATAAGGACTTCCTTTGTTATTATTTTTTTGTCAGAGCGCATCCGTCGCGCCCTGATATAATTATATCCCCGCGCCGCACGGATGTCAAGGTCTTAATTTGCCCGAGGCTCTTGACTAATATGCCCGAAAGGTGATAAAATATATATTGAGGGCTAAGAGCCCCGCCATAGAGATTTCGGCAGGCTTTCACGCCGCAAACACATTGGAGAGTTATAATGGATAAAATGCCGGAGAAGTCTTCCGGCTCAAAGATACAGATCGGGGGAATGGATATGCCAAGAATGCTGGTCGTCGATGACGAGATGCGCATAAGGATGATAATCAAGGAATACGCCGAGTGGGGCGGGTTCGAGGTAGTCGAGGCTGAGGACGGTATGGATGCTGTCTCCAAGGTCAAGACTCAGGATTTCGATATCATTATAATGGATATAATGATGCCCAAGCTGGACGGTTATTCCGCCTGCAAGGAGATCAAGAAGCTCAAGCCGATACCTGTAATAATGCTGTCGGCAAGGGGCGAGGAATACGACAAGCTCTTCGGCTTCGAGATCGGTGTAGACGATTATGTCGTAAAGCCCTTTTCGCCCAAGGAGCTTATGGCCAGGGTAAAGGCTGTCATGAACCGCGCAAAGCCGGCTCAGCCCGCCGAGGATATGATAACCTATAAGGGGCTCTGCATAAACTTTACGGCAAGAGAGGTGACTATCGACGGGAAAAAGGTCGCCATGACCCCGAAGGAATACGATCTGCTCTTCTATCTTGTCAAGAACATGAATATTGCGCTCTCCCGGGAGAAGCTGCTGGAGGAAGTCTGGGGCTTTGATTTTTACGGCGACGACAGAACTGTCGATACTCATATCAAGATGCTCCGCAACAGCCTCGGGCCGTACAGAGATCTTATCGTTACGCTGAGAGGGATGGGCTATAAATTTGAAAAGATCAGATAAACAGGCAAGGCCCGCCAGAAGCAAGCGAACGCTGCGGTTCTATGTCTGGTGGTATTTTATGATCTTTGCCGTGCTGATACTCCTGCTTTTGTGGGTGTTCCAGTATTTCTTTCTGGCGAGATATTACCGCACTGCAAGGGTGCGGGCTGTCGGAGAAGTCGCAGACAATATCGCGGGCTCCTTCGGCTCCAACTCGCTGCAGGTCGAGATGAAGCGTGCAGCCTTCGATAACAGTATGTGTATCGTCCTGGCCGATACGACAGGCAGGATCATCGCCGCCGAGAACAATCTCGGCAGCTTTTCCCGGTTTTTTGCCGACGCTATGGGCTCCGGACAATATATGGAGGAGCTGCGAAGCGCCCTGGGCTCCGGGAAAGACGACAGCGTTATCAGGATACTCAAGAGCGAGTCTCTGAAATCGGATGAGATAATCTACTGCCGGAGCTTTACCTCCCGCTCCAGCACAATGCCTTACTATATCTATATTGAGGCCTCGGCTGAGCCGATAGATTCGACAGTCAGCATTATCCGCGAGCAGCTCATCTATATCACGATCATCCTGATAGAGCTGGCGTTCATAATCACCCTGTTTATCTCCAAGCGGCTCTCGCGCCCGATAGTCGGGATAACCGAGACGGCGAAGAAATTTGCCGGAGGGGATTTCGGCGTCGAGTTCGACCAGCGGGGCTATCTGGAGATATCCGAGCTCTCGGATGTCCTTGATAAGGCAAAGGATGAGATCGGCAAGGTCAACAAGCTCAAAGCCGACCTTATCGCCAATATCTCCCACGATCTCCGCACACCTCTGACAATGGTAAAGGCCTATGCCGAAATGATACGCGACCTTTCGGGGGACGACCCGGTAAAGAGAAATGAGCACGTCCAGATAATCATCGACGAGGCGGACAGGCTGTCGAACCTTGTGAACGATATACTGGAGCTCTCAAAGCTGGAGACAGGGAATCTGGAGCTGAATTACACCGAATTCTCCCTGCATGAGAATATCAGAAGCGTTCTGACACGCTATACTCTGCTCATCGAGCAGGAGGGCTGGGATATCGCCTTTGAGCCCGACGAGGACAGGACCGTCCGCGCCGATGCGGAAAAGCTGGATCAGGTGCTTTACAATTTCATCAACAACGCTGTCAACTACAGCGGAGACAACAAGGTCATCCGCATCAGGCAGATAAACTCCGAAAAAAATACCCGCATAGAGGTAGCAGACAACGGCCTCGGGATATCCAAGGAGCTGCTGCCTATGGTCTTCGACAGATACTACCGGGGCGACAAGGTAAAGAGGGACAAGGTCGGGACAGGCCTCGGGCTCTCGATCTGCAAGGAGATCCTGAAGCGGCATAACTTCGCCTTCGGAGTCCAGTCTGAGGAGGGCAAAGGCTCTGCCTTCTGGTTCGAGATCCCCTATGAAAAGCCTCAGCAGACAAAGCAGCAGTAAGAGCATAAACGGTATATCTCCCATCGCCGGGAGGTATACCGTTCTGATTTTTCAGCTTCGCCGCTCCGGGCGCTTCCGGCCGCTGTGTGCCCTTGCGGCAGCCTGGCCTGCCTGTATCTGCCGGAAAACATATTTTGCAGGTCCATGCTCCCGGAGACTTGCATTTTTTGCTGCGGGATGATATAATAAAAATGTATTTTTCCGAAGGGGGCAGAGATCTGTCTTCGGCAGTGTCTTTCTGGAAAAAGCAGCGCTGGGTAATGCCGATGTGCTTTTTCATATCGCTGCTGCTTACAGTCGGCTCTATAGTTATGTGCAGGATACGGGGCTTCTCGGATATGACCGGGGCCCAGACCTTTGATCTCGGCGCGGATATAGTCAGCCTGGGAGTATGCACAGTCCTGCTTTACAGCCTGATCCGGGATAAGAATAATCACAGCGAGAACACCCGCACCCGCCTTAAAGAAATGGTCGGCGGGAAGATAATCATAGAAAGCAAGATCGGCGAGGGGACCGTCGCAACGGTCGAACTGCCGAAGGAGGGACAGATAAATGAAGATACTGTGTCTTGACGACGAGCCGCTGGCATTGCAGATGCTGGAAAGATGCGTCAGAAAAGTCAAGCCCGATGCGGAAGTCTTCGCCTTTGACAATCAGGACGATCTCCTTGAGGAGGCCGGGAAGAACGGCTGCGATGTCGCTTTCCTCGATGTACTTATGCGGGGAATGACAGGAGTCGAGGTAGCGAAAAGGCTCAAGGGGATAAACCCGAAGATGAATATCGTCTTCGTCACCGGCTTATCGGAATACAAGGCCGACGCTATGGACCTCAGAGCCAGCGGGTATATAATGAAGCCCGTAACCAAGGAAGAGGTGGAGAGAGAGCTCTCTGACCTGAGATTTCCTATCCAGCCGAAGGTGAATGCCCTGCTGAAAGTGCAGTGCTTCGGAAATTTCGATGTCTTTACTCTCTCCGGCGAGCACGTCCGCTTTGAGCGCAGCAAGTCGAAGGAGGTCTTTGCCTATCTCGTCCACAGGCAGGGCAGCTCCTGCACCTTCCGGGAGATCTTCGCCGCTGTCTTTGAGGACGAGCCCTACGACAAGAAGCTGCAAAACCTTTTGCAGACCTATATCTATGCCATGATAAAGAGCCTCAAGGCTGTAGGAGCGGAGGAAGCCGTTATCCGCAGCTATAACGCTCTGGCGGTCAATCCCGCTGTCCTGGACTGCGATTATTACCGCTTCAAGGAGATGGATGCGGGAGCGGTCAATTCTTATCAGAATGAATATATGAGCCAGTATTACTGGGCGGATTTCATGTTCGAGGCATAAAACAGGCAGCACGATAAAAAAGGGTATTCCCCCGGCTTTCCGGGAGAATACCCTTTTCATTGTCTTGCTTGAGGCAAAGCTCAGTCCATAGCCTTCTTGATAGCAGCCAGCAGGTCGCCGTACTCCTCGAAAGCGGGGAGGTCCGGGTTCTCTGCCTTGATGCTGTCGGTGCTCTTGAAGAGGAAGCCCGCCTTGCTGGCGCGGATCATCCCGAGGTCGTTGTGGCTGTCGCCGGAGGCGATAGTCTCAAAGCCGATGGATTGCAGAGCCTTGACAGTTGTATACTTGGATTTCTCGACTCTCATCTTATAGCCGACGATCTCGCCGTTCTCAGCGACCTCAAGTGTGTTGCAGAAGATAGTCGGCATACCCAGCTTTTTCATAAGCGGGCCTGCGAACTGTGTGAAGGTGTCGGAGAGGATGATGACCTGGCAGCAGCTCCTGAGCTCGTCCAGGAATTCCTTTGCGCCGGGTATCGGGTCGATCCTGGCGATGGTCTCCTGGATCTCCTTGAGGCCGAGGCCGTGCTCCTTCAGTATAGCGATGCGGTATTTCATCAGCTTGTCGTAATCGGGCTCATCGCGGGTAGTTCTTTTGAGCTCAGGGATGCCGGAAGCTTCAGCAAAAGCGATCCAGATCTCCGGAACGAGGACTCCTTCAAGGTCGAGACAGGTGATATACATTGACATAATGCTTTCCTCCGTTTGATAAAAGATTACAAGATATTATAGCACATCCTGCGGGAATAATCAAGCCCTGCGGGAAATTTTCGGCAGCCTTTTCAGAGAATGACCCCTCCGCCGAGCACATATTCTCCGTCGTAGATGACAGCCGACTGCCCGGGAGTCGGGGCTCTCTGGGGCTCATCGAAGAGCACGGTCAGTTCGTCTTCGCCCGTGCGGGATATGAGAGCCGGCTGCTCCCGGTGGCTGTACCGCAGCTTGACACAGGCCCGGAGCCCGTCTGTTATATCCGGGACTGAGATAAAGTTCAGGCTCCGGACTCTTACCGATCTTGTATACAGATCGCTGTCCTGCCCGAGAGTAACGGTATTTGCAGCCGGGTCAAGGGCGCAGACATAAGCCCTTTCTCCCAGCGAAATGCCCAGCCCTTTGCGCTGGCCTATCGTGTAGCAGACCAGCCCTTTGTGCCGCCCAAGGATCTTCCCGGAGGTGTCGATGAAATCTCCCTCAGGGTAGTTTTTTCCGGTAGCACGGCGTATGAATCCGGCATAATCGCCGTCGGGGATGAAGCAGATATCCTGGCTGTCATGCTTATGGGCGTTCTCAAAGCCGTTCTCGGCGGCCTTTTCCCGGACTTGCTCCTTGCTGAGCTCTCCCAGAGGGAATATCGCCCGGGAGAGCTGCTCCTGAGTCAGCCGGCAGAGGACATAGCTCTGATCTTTCGGCAGGAAGGCAGCTTTACGCAGCTTGAAGCGCCCTGTCTCTTCATCTCTCTCGATACGGGCGTAGTGGCCTGTTGCTATGAGGCCGCAGCCCAGTTCGCCGGCTTTTTCCAGCAGGGCTCCGAATTTCAGGTATCTGTTGCAGACGATGCAGGGGTTCGGAGTCCTCCCCAGCTCATATTCCGAGATGAAGCTGCCGATGACTTTCCGGGAGAAGAGTTCCGAAAGGTCGAAGACCCTGTGCTCCATGCCCAGCTTCCCGCAGACAGCGGCAGCGCACTCTGCCTCGGCTTCGGAGCCTCCGAACAGCCGCATAGTCGCGCCTATACATTCATATCCCTGCTCTTTGAGCAGCAGCGCCGCAGCAGAGGAATCGACTCCTCCGCTCATGGCGGCAAGGACTTTCTCGCTCATATAACACCTCCCGGTCTTATTTTGTGAATTCAGCCTCGATGTCTCCGCTCCCGACGGCCTCTGCCAGCCCGGAGGGGTCAGCGATACGGCCTAAGCGGGTGTAGAGATAGGAGGTCTCAAAGCTCTTGTAGAAAAGGACTATGCAGTTGTCGTTGTAGAGCATAAGATCTCCGGCATTGATGTGCCCTACTTCCTTCGGCTCCGCCGGGAGCGAGGAGGGCAGATAGTGATATTTTTCATTCCCGTTGAACTCCGTCATTTCCAGCTTTGCGGGGAGCAGCTTCAGAAATTCCGCAGCAGCGGGGCTGCTTTCCGTCTCCAACTCAAAGCTCCTTCCTGCTATCCTGACCGAAGGCTTCGGAGCTGCCTCAGGGGATGTGACGGTTCCTGTTTCGGCATCCGGGGCAGTGCTTTCCGCCTCGGAGAGAGGGATCGTCCCCGATGAGCCCGCAGCAGGCGGAGCGCTTGTTATTTCCGGGGCTGAAGTTTCCGGCACGGCAGAAGACGGCCCGGTTTCAGGGAGCTTTCCGGAGACGCTTTCGGTTGAGGATGTTTCCGGCGGGGCGAGCGGTATATCCGGCTCCGGCGGCAGCAGCTCTGTGATGACCTCGGGAACCGCTGCAGGCGGCGATGAGCTTTCCGGGGAGCTTTCCTCCCCGGCGCAGCCCGTCAGCATCAGAGCCAGAGCCAAAGCGGTCGCAGCTTTCATTTTCATAGCTCCCGCCTTTCCCGCAGCAGGGCGGCGGCTTCGGAAAGCCTCCTCAGCCCCTCTTTCACAGCGCTTCTGGGGCAGGCGATGTTCATTCTCAGATGATGGGGCGCGTTGCCGTAGATCTGCCCCTCGGAGAGAAAGAGCCCGGTCTTTCCCCGGACAAACCTTGCCAGCTCTTCGGAGCCGAGCCCGAAGGCGCCGAAGTCGAGCCAGAGAAGATAGGTGGCGTCGGAGCGGACAAGGCGGATCTCGGGAATATGCTTCTCAAGATATTCTCTTACCAGCAGCTTGTTTTCAAAAATATACTGTCTCAGCTCGTCCAGCCAGGCCTCGCCCCGGTCAAAGGCAGCTATGGCGGCCTGTATCGCAAAGGCTCCGGGCTCCGCCACCTCGTCGGTGTTCAGAGCTCTCCGCACCTTATGCCGTAGGCGCGGGTCGGGGACGGCAGCGGCGGCAGTCTGCAAGCCGGCGAGATTGAAGGCTTTGGTGGGCGCCAGGCAGACGATACAGTTCCGGCGGCATTTTTCCGAGACAGAAGCGAAAGGCACATACTCCTTCCCTGGGTCGGTAATGTCGCAGTGTATCTCGTCCGAGATGACTACTACGCCGTTATCGTATGCCAGCTCGCCGATGCGGGCGAGAGTCTCCCTGTCCCATATACGCCCGACAGGGTTCTGAGGATCGCAGAGTATCATAAGGGTCGTCTGCGGGTCGGCAAGAGCTTTTTCCAGCGCCGGCCAGTTGACGGAATAGTCCTTTTCCGCATCGAGAGGACATTCCAGGACCTTGCAGCCGTTGTTCAGGATACAGTTGAAAAAGGCATTGTAGACCGGAGTCATAATGACGACGTTCTCGCCCGGAGTGGTCAGCTTGCGGATGCAGCTCGAAAGTATGGGGACAACGCCTGTCGCAAAGATCAGCTTCTCCCGCTTATACAGGATGCCGTGCCGCCTGCTCCACCAGCCGATATAGGCATCCGCCCATTCGCCGGGGACGACGGTATATCCGAATACACCGTTATCCAGGCGCTTTTGCAGCGCGGAGACGATCTCCGGGGCGGCCTTGAAGTCCATATCCGCTACCCACATGGGGAGCTCGCCGTCTTTTATATCCCATTTCAGGGAAAAAGTCCCGCTCCTGTCGGCAGGGGTGTCAAAATCGTATCTCATAACACCGCGCTCCTTTCACCTTCAGTATATCACAGCGCGGGGCATACAGGTGTTAAATTTATGTAAACAGCGGCTTCTTGACAAGATACTCGAATTATGGTATAATATATCCGGTCGGTAAAGCAGACCGACCGCGACCGCTCCCGGTGCATCCAGCAGGGAGCCGAGCCGGACGGACAGGCGGGTCGAATGCCGAGATCAGAGAGCGCGGCTCTCATTATTGATTGAGTTAAAAGCTCAAATTTTATAAGTACAGATCATCACTTGTGAAACGGTCAATAATATCCGGCGTATGCTCCGTATGTCTGCACGCAGAGCGCTTCTGCGTTATCATACCATATACGTTAGAGAGACTTTCCCGCAGGTGATGTGCAAGCATCGCCTGCTTTTTGTTTTATGGTTATCCCTTTGACGCACCATTTTTCAAACACCTTATTTAGGAGATTTCTGCAATTAGACCAACGCTGTGCTATCCCCCGCCTCCGGCGGGGGATAGCACAGCAAGATAAAAAGCCTTAAGGAATATGTGTGGTGTGTCAGCGGGATAGTCAGATTTTGTTTTACCGAAAGCAGATCTTTACGATCTTAAAGATATGGAGAAAACGATATGAACATTGACAAGCAGAGATCCGCTCCGCTATATGAAGCTCTGGAGCGTTTCAGAAGACAAAGAGTCGTGCCCTTCGATGTGCCGGGGCATAAAAGAGGAAGAGGCAACCCGGAGCTGGTAAAGCTGCTGGGAGAGCAGTGCGTCGGGCTGGATGTCAACTCGATGAAGCCGCTGGACAACCTCTGCCACCCTGTATCGGTCATAATGGAGGCCGAGCAGCTCGCCGCCGACGCTTTCGGCGCTGCCCACGCTTACTTCATGGTCGGGGGGACTACTTCTTCCGTTCAGAGCATGATACTTACCGCCTGCAAGGCCGGAGACAAGATCATCCTGCCCCGGAACGTACACCGCAGCGTTATCAACGCACTTGTCCTCTGCGGAGCAGAGCCGGTATACGTTGACCCGGATGTCGATTCGCATATCGGCATCGCCCTGGGAATGGAGCTCTCGCTGGTTGAAAAAGCGATCGTCGAGCACCCGGATGCGACGGCTGTTTTCGTCAATAACCCGACCTATTACGGCATCTGCTCCGATCTGCGCTCCATCGTCCGCATCGCTCATGAGCACGGTATGCTGGTGCTGGTAGACGAGGCTCACGGGACTCATCTCTCATTTTCCGACAAGCTGCCTGTCTCGGCTATGGAAGCCGGAGCGGATATGGCGGCTGTCTCGATGCACAAATCCGGCGGGAGCCTTACCCAAAGCTCTCTGCTGCTGCTGGGAGAGACGGTCAATACCCGCTATGTCGAGCAGATAATAAATCTTACCCAGACCACCTCGGCTTCGTATCTGCTGCTCTCCAGCCTGGACATCTCCCGGAGAAATCTGGCGCTGAGAGGCAAGGAATCCTTCGAGAAGGTGGCGGATATGGCTCAGTATGCCCGGGAGGAGATCAACTCTATCGGAGGATATTATGCCTACGGCAAGGATCTTGTCAACGGCGGAAGCATCTTCGATTTCGATGTCACCAAGCTCTCGGTATATACCAGAGATATCGGCCTTACAGGGATAGAGGTCTATGACCTGCTGAGAGATGAATACGACATACAGATCGAGTTCGGAGACATCGGCAATATCCTGGCCTATATCTCCATAGGCGACAGGATACAGGACATAGAGCGCCTTGTCGGAGCGCTGGAGGATATAAAGAGGCTCTATTCAAAGCCTGTCTCGCTGCTGCATAATGCGGAGTATATCACCCCGATAGTCGCCGCGACTCCCCAGAAGGCCTTTTATGCCGAAAAGGAGCTGATCCCTATCCGCGAGACCGCCGGGCGCATCTGCGGAGAGTTCGTTATGTGCTATCCCCCGGGGATACCCATTCTCGCCCCCGGAGAGATGATAACTCAGGAGATCATCGACTACACCCTCTTCGCCAAGGAGAAGGGCTGCTCTATGCAGGGGCCGGAGGACGGAAGTCTTGAAAGACTGAATGTTTTGAAATAATATGGATGGGTAGATATGGGGTTTCCTTTCAGGTTAGGCAGCGGAGTCCTTCCGGAGGACCGGAAAGATTTTTTTGAGAAAGTTCCGCACGAATATATGGTAATGATCGGCGGCAGGACCTACGGCTCAAGGTGAAGCGGCATGACATTCTGTTCCGCAGCGGCATACACAAGCAGCTTTTTATAGAAGGGAACATATATCGGATAAAGGCTGTGCCATCCAAAAAAATAAGAGCTTCTACCCTGCCGAGCTGTACGGATAACGAAGACAGCATCCATTGTTTTTGAACTTGGGCGGCTGAATGTTCTGAAATATGAGAGGACGATACAGGGAATTGTAAACAATCTGTGAACCCTCTTGACAGATCGAGATATATTTGATACAATATAGTTGCAATCAATAATATTTAATCAAGGAGGATGTAACTATGAGTATCTACGATCATTCTGTTTACAGGCCGGACGGCAGCGAGGTCAAGCTCTCGGAGTTCAAGGGCAAGGTGATGCTTATCGTCAATACGGCGACAGGCTGCGGTTTCACCCCGCATTACAAATCTCTGGAGAAGATGTATGAGAAGCATCACAGCAAGGGCTTCGAGATAATCGACATCCCCTGCAACCAGTTCGCAGGGCAGACTCCCGGGACAGACGATGAGATCCACGAGTTCTGCACACTGAAATACAATACCCGATTTCCTCAGATGAAAAAATCCGATGTCAACGGCAAGAACGCTCTCCCGCTTTACGGCTATCTCAAATCCCAGCAGGGGTTCCAGGGCTTCGGCAGAGGAGTAAAGGCTGCGGCTATGAGCGCTGTCCTCAAGAAATTCGATAAGGACTATAAGAACAATCCGGAGATCAAATGGAACTTCACCAAGTTCGTCGTTGACAGAGAAGGAAATGTGGTCAAGCGGTTTGAACCGACTGTCAGCATGGATAAGGTTGAAGCGTATATAGATTCGATAATGTGAGATGATAGATATGGAGAGTAACGGATACGAAGGGCTGAAGCTGGAAAACCAGCTCTGCTTTCCTCTGTATGCCTGCGCAAGGCAGATAATGAACAGATATACCCCCTATCTCAAACCGCTGGGGCTGACCTATACTCAGTATATCGTTATGCTCGTCCTTTGGGAAAAGGACGGGGTGACAGTCGGAGAGATAGGCAGAAGGCTGCTGCTGGATACCGGGACAGTCACCCCTCTGCTGAAAAAGCTGGAGGGCGAGGGCTATATCAGACGCATCAGAAACAGGCAGGATGAGAGGATAGTCGAGATCGTCCTTACCGACAGCGGAAAAGAGCTTCGGGAAAAAGCCAGGGATATACCCGGAAAGATCGGCGGGTGTATATCTCTTGAGCCGGAGGAGGCAAAAGCTCTCTACGTTATCCTCTATAAGCTGATCGGAGAATTCGGCGGAAAGGCGGAATGAAAATGAGTATCAGACTTAACGAAGACAAGGAGACAGTAAAGGCAATAAAAGAAGGGCTGGCAAAAAAAGGCGGCTATTGCCCCTGCCGGCTGGAGAAGACCCCGGACACAAAATGTATGTGCAAGGAATTCAGAGACCAGATAGCAGACCCGGAATTCGAGGGCTTCTGCCACTGTATGCTCTATTATAAGTCAAAGGACTGAAAAAAGAAAAGGAGTGGATAAAATGGCTGTTATAAATCTTACGTCAGGTAATTTCGAGAACGAAGTAATGAAGTCGGACAAGCCGGTGCTCATAGACTTTTTTGCGACCTGGTGCGGCCCATGCCGGATGGTATCTCCCATTGTGGACAGTATTGCTGAGGAGAGAGGAGATATCAAGGTCTGCAAGGTGGATGTGGACGAGGAAGGAGAGCTGGCAGCCCGCTTCGGAGTGTCCAGCATACCGACTCTGGTAGTTATGAAGGGCGGAAAAGTCACCGCCTCTAATCTGGGAGCTGTCCCGAAGGAAGTTATCCTCGGGATGCTTGAAAAGTAATATAGGCAACACCGCACGACCCCTGTGCATCAGTATGCGCAGCCTCAACTGGCGTTGAGGCACAGATTTTCGTCAGATTGTCAAAATTCGACGCAGGCTTGAAAGCGAAGTTCACTTCGCTTTACGCAACGTCAAGGAGAATTTGGGTAATATGACGGAAAGCTGGCAAGCAGATGATGTGCAGAGGCGTTAGCCGCGGGTCGTGCGGTGTTGCCTAAAATATCCCCGCCGTGAAAGCGGCGGGGCTCTGTCGTCTCCCGGCATTTGTCGGGGATAGATCTGTCAAGGGGGTGCCGGTTTGGATTTCTGGTTTTCCGAAATGCATACGCACAATGTAAAAATGTCTATCCGCGTCGAGAAGCAGCTCTTTTCGGGGCAAAGCGATTTTCAGCGGATAGATGTCTTTGACTCGGAGGAGTTCGGGAGGTTTTTGACCTCTGACGGCTCTGTTATTTTCTCCGAGAAGGATGAGTTCACATACGACGAGATGATCGTTCATGTCCCTATGGCCGTACATCCGAATGTCAGGAAAGTGCTGGTCATCGGAGGCGGCGACGGCGGCGTTGCCAGAGAGCTCTCTTATTATGACGAGATCGAGGCCATAGATGTTGTCGAGCCGGACGAGATGTTCGTAAATGTCTGCCGGGAGTTCTTCCCGGATAACGCCCGGGGCCTGGACGATCCGAGAGTCAAGCTCCATTACCGCGACGGCCTGCGTTTCCTTCGGGGCAAGCAGGACGAATACGATCTTATCATCAATGATTCAACCGACCCCCTGGGGCATACCGCAGGGCTTTTTACCAAGGAATTCTACGGCTCCTGCTTCAAGGCTCTGCACGATGACGGCATAATGGTCTATCAGCACGGCTCGCCTTTCTTCGACGAGGATGAGGAGACCTGCCGCGCTATGCACCGCAAGGCCTTCCGCTCCTTCCCCATAAGCCGAGTATATCAGGCGCATATACCTACCTGCCCCTCGGGCTACTGGCTCTTCGGATTTGCCAGCAAGAAATATCATCCTCTTAAAGATCTTGATGCCGGGCGCTGGAAGAACAGGCATATCAAGACCTGGTACTATACTACCAATCTTCATACGGGAGCATTTATGCTGCCTAAATATGTTGAAGACCTGTTAGAGGAAGAGGAGGGCAGGAGCTCAGCAAAGTGAGGTGCAGCAATGAGTGATAATACGAACTGGGGGCAAAGCGTTGCCGGTGTAGTGATCAGAGAGGGAAAAGTGCTGCTTGCCAGACACACCTACGGAGGCGGCAAGGGAAAGCTCATAATCCCGGGCGGCTATGTAAATATCGGGGAATCGCCGCAGGATGCTCTGATCCGTGAATTTATGGAAGAAACGGCTGTGACCGTGAAACCGAAAAGCATCATCGGGATCAGATTCAATATGCACGATTGGTATATCGTTTTTTCCGCAGAATATGTTTCGGGAGAAGCCAGACCGGACAACGATGAAAACAGCGAGGTCCTGTGGCTCGATGCCCGGGAGGCGCTGACAAGAGACGATGTGCCGGAGCTTACCAAAAAGATGATCGAAAGCGCTTTGGCAGATTCGGAAGGGCTGGAGCTGACGGAATATAACGCCGAACTGAAGCATACGCCGAGATCGCTTTATTCACTGATAAAAAAACACCCGGCTGATAAAATGTCGCAAGCGTAACACGGTTTCGGCGGGGTACTGTATATACAATTTCTGAAAAGGAGAGATCGACTATGAAATTACTCGTCATCGGCTGCGGCGGAGTTGCAACTGTCGCAATTTACAAGTGCTGTGAGAATCCGCTCTTTACGGAGATCATGATCGCCAGCAGGACTGTCTCAAAATGCGAGGCTCTGGCGGAAAAGCTCAGGAGCAGGACCAAGGCAAAGCTCACTACCGCAAAGGTGGATGCCGACAGCTTTGATTCTCTCGTTGCGCTTATGAAGGAGTACAAGCCCCATACCGTTCTGAACGTTGCGCTGCCTTATCAGGATCTGGTCATCATGGATGCCTGCCTGGAATGCGGAGCCAACTATATCGACACCGCCAACTATGAGGCCGAGGATACCGACGATCCTGAGTGGAGAGCGATCTACGAGAAGCGCTGCAAGGAAAAGGGCTTCACTGCATATTTTGATTATAGCTGGCAGTGGGCATACGATGAGAAGTTCAAAAAGGCCGGCCTCACCGCTCTGCTTGGAACAGGCTTCGATCCGGGAGTTACTCAGGTATATTCCGCCTACGCTCTGAAGCATTATTTCGACGAGATCCATTATATCGACATACTCGACTGCAACGGCGGCGACCACGGCTACCCCTTCGCTACCAATTTCAACCCCGAGATCAATCTCCGCGAGGTCTCTGCCAACGGCTCCTACTGGGAGGACGGACACTGGGTAGAAACAAAGCCTATGGAGATCAAGAGAGAATACAATTTTAAGGGCGTCGGCATGAAAGATATGTATCTCCTGCACCACGAGGAGATCGAGAGCCTTGCCAAGAACATACCCGGGATCAAGCGCATCCGCTTCTTCATGACCTTCGGCCAGAGCTATCTGACACACATGAAGTGTCTTGAAAATGTCGGTATGCTGGGGACTACTCCTGTTATGTTTGAAGGGCATGAGATAGTGCCTATCAAGTTCCTGAAAGCTCTGCTGCCCGACCCGGCATCTCTCGGCCCGCGCACTGTCGGCAAGACCAACATCGGCTGCATCTTCAAGGGCATCAAGGACGGCAAGGAAAAGACTGTCTATATCTACAATGTCTGCGACCATCAGGAATGTTACAAGGAGACCGGCGCTCAGGCAGTTTCCTACACGACAGGCGTTCCCGCTATGATCGGCACAGCAATGGTCGCCTCCGGCACCTGGGATAAGAAGGGCGTATTCAATGTCGAAGAATTCGACCCGGATCCCTATATGGATATGCTGAACAAGTACGGCCTGCCCTGGGTAGTCGATGAAAACCCTGTAATGGTGGAGTGATATGATAAAAACGGCTGATCCGATCTTCAGAAATATAACGACCCCCGCCTATGTCCTCGACGAGGCGGGGCTTCGCCGTAATGCTGAGATACTCAGCGACATTATGGAGAGAGCAGGGTGCAGGATACTGCTGGCGCAGAAGGCTTTTTCTGCTTTTGCGGTGTATCCCATGCTGTCGCGCTATCTCTGCGGGACTACTGCCAGCGGGCTTTACGAGGCAAAGCTGGGAAGAGAGGAATTCCCCGGGGAGGTACACGTTTTCTGCCCCGCTTACAAAGACTCGGAGTTTGAAGAGATCGTCGCTGTCTCCGACCATATCGTTTTCAATTCTGTCCCCCAGCTAAAAAAGTTCAGGGGCAGATGCGGCGGCAGAAGCATAGGCCTGCGGGTCAATCCCGAGTGCTCGACACAGGAGACGGCAATATACGACCCCTGCGCTGCCGGCTCGCGGCTGGGAGTGCGGCTCTGCGACTTTGACGAGAGCGTACTTGAATACATCGACGGCCTGCATTTCCATACTCTCTGCGAGCAGGATTCCGATGCGCTGGAGCAGACGCTGGCGGCCTTTGAGGAGAGATTCGGAAAGTATCTGAAAGGCCTTGAATGGGTAAACTTCGGGGGAGGGCACCACATCACCCGCCCGGATTACGACCGTGAACGTCTTATACGGCTGATAAAGGGCTTCAGGGAAAAATACGGAGTTCAGGTCTATCTCGAGCCAGGCGAGGCAGTTGCTCTGCGTGCCGGGTGGCTGGTTACGGAAGTAATGGACATCGTACACAACAGCATTGACATAGCGATACTTGACGCATCGGCGGCCTGTCATATGCCGGATGTGCTTGAAATGCCCTATCGCCCGCCGCTGTATCTCTCGGGAGAAGCCGGCGGGAAGGCGCACACCTACCGCCTTTCCTCCCGCACCTGTCTTGCGGGAGATGTCATCGGAGATTACAGCTTTGATGCGCCGCTGGAGATCGGTGACCGCCTCTGCTTTGAGGATATGGCGATATATTCATTCGTCAAGAACAACACCTTCAACGGTATGCCTCTTCCGGATATCGGCATACTTCGCGAGGACGGCAGCTATGAGGTCATCAAGCGTTTCGGCTATGAGGACTTCAAACAAAGGCTGTCCTGACGGTCCGCAGACCGGGAGACTGATATGGTCAATATAGAACAATGGACGGCGGACTTCTGCGCTGCACTTGAAAAAACCTTCCAAAACAGAGTTCTGTTCATCGGCTTGCAGGGCAGTTACAGCCGAGGAGAAGCGACTGAAAAAAGCGATATAGATATGGTCGTCATACTTGACAAACTCGATTATTCAGATGTTCAGCGGTACTCTGATATGCTGGACACGCTGGCCGACCGTGAGCTTTGCTGCGGGTTCCTTTCCTGTAAGGAAGACCTTGCGAACTGGGACGTTCCCGACCTTTTCCAGCTCTTCCACGATACCATTCCGCTTCGCGGCGACCTTGGCGGTCTGATCCCCGGGATCACTGACGAGGACGTTGTCAGGGCGATAAAGGCAGGGCTTTGCAGTATCTATCATATCTGCGTACACAATTCGCTCTATGGAAAAAAGGAAAGGACGCTTAAAAACCTTTACAAGTCGGCCTCCTTTGTCGTTCAGGCGATAGTTTACAGGGAAACGGGAGAATTTGTAAGGACTCAGAAGGAGCTCCTTGAAAGAGCAGCTCCCTCGGATAAGCCGGTCATATCGGAGTTCATCCGGCTTAAAGGCGGCGGGGAAGCTGACCTTGCAGCCCTTTCGGGATTGCTTTTTGATTGGGTGAGATACAGACTTAATGACCTTGGGTGATATTATATGAAACTAAACTCAACTCCGTCGGCTGACGGGTTTTATATGCCTGCGGAGTTCTCTCCGCACAGAGGGACAGTAATGATCTTTCCCGAGCGTCCGGGCTCCTGGGGCTACGGTGCAGAGCCGGCGCAGAGAGTTTTCGCGGATATTATCCGCGAGATAGCAAAGGACGAAACTGCATTTGTCATCGTCAGCGACAACACCGAAGCCAAGGCCCGTGAAATGCTCGACGGCTGTGCAAATATCGAGATATTAAACATTCCCTCGGACGATTCCTGGGCGAGAGACGTCGCCCCGACATTCGTTTCGGACGGCAGCGCCGTCCGGGGGATAGACTGGCAGTTCAACGCCTGGGGCGGGGAATATAACGGGCTTTATGCCCATTGGGAGAAAGACAATGCCCTGGCCTCCCGCTTCTGTGAGCTTGCAGGCTATGACTTCTATGATGCGCAGCATTTTGTCCTTGAGGGCGGCTCCATACATTCCGACGGCCAGGGGACGATCATGGTGACCGAAAGCTGCCTTCTGAGCCCCGGCCGAAATCCTCAGCTTTCAAAAGAACAGATAGAGCAGGAGCTCTGCAAATATCTGGGCGGAGAAAAAGTCCTCTGGCTGCCGAGAGGGATATATAACGATGAGACCGACGAGCACGTTGATAATGCCTGCGCTTTCATACGTCCCGCAGAAGTAGTCCTGGCCTGGACAGACGATGAGAATGATCCGCAGTTTGCCCTTTCAAAAGCAAGCCTCGACTATCTTGAAAGCGTCAGAGACGCAAAAGGCAGAATGATAAAAGTCCATAAGCTGCCCATACCGGATGCCCCCGTCAGGATAACCGGGCACGACCTTGCAGGCTATACCTTCGAGGAGGGCGAAGACGAGCGGGAGGTCGGTGAGAGGCTGGCAGCCTCCTATGTGAACTTCTGCTTTACCAACGGCGCAGTGCTGCTGCCGCAGTTCGGCGGGGAGAACAAGGAGAGCGATGAGAGAGCTGTCCGCATAATGGAAGCCCTCTGCCCCGAAAGGCGGATAGTTCCGATAGATGCAAGAGAGATAATCATCGGCGGCGGGAATATTCACTGCATAACCCAGCAGATACCGAAATAACGGATATGACCGCAAGACAGAGATACGGAGCGTCCTCAAAAGAAAGGAATAGGCAATGAGAAAGATACTTATCACGAATGATGACGGCATAGCGGCTGACGGATTGATAAGGCTGGCGAGGGTAGCTGCTGAATACGGCGAGGTCTGGATAGTCGCCCCCGACAGCCAGCGAAGCGCCATGTCGCACAGCATCTCCCTCCACGGCAGCTTTGAGGCCTGGGAGGTCAGCTTCCCCGTTGAGGGCGTTCACGCTTATGCCTGCACCGGCACCCCTGCCGACTGTGTCCGCATCGGGGTGCTGAATATCGTCCCCGGCAGGCCGGATGTGGTCTTTTCGGGGGTGAACTTCGGCTATAATGTCGCCACAGACCTCCAGTATTCCGCGACGGTCGGAGCGGCCTTCGAGGCGGCCTTTCAGGGGATACATACCATCGCATTCTCGGAACATTCCACCGGCTGCCATGAAGTCACCGACCGCTATCTGGATGAGCTTGTCGCTGAGCTCATCGACGAGCCTGTCGGCAGGAATGAGATACACAATGTCAACTTCCCCGGCTGCCCCCTTTCGGAGTTCATGGGGATCAAGCGGGGATGCAGAGTCTCTGACGGGGTGTTCTACAGGGACCATTACGATGAGGCTGTCTCCGATGACGGCAGGACGGTCTATACTGTTGTCGGGGAAAGAAAATGGGAGGCCGAACCCGGCACCGACCTGAGAGCAGTACTGGATAACTGCATATCTGTCGGCAAGGCCAGGAATATCAGCTGAGACAGCCGCCAGAATACGGGAAATTTAGGCAACACCGCATATCGCAGAAGGATAAGGAGGAAGAGCATAATGAACGATATCATCAGGGCTATGAAAGAGCGCAGGAGCATACGCAGGTTCAAAAGCGATATGCCCTCTAAAGAGGATCTGGCTCAGATCGCTGAGGCCGGGCTATATGCCGCCAGCGCAAGAGGTCAGCAGAAGGCGATAATAGTCGCTGTTACCGACAAGGAGCTGAGGGACAGGCTCTCGAAAGCCAATTGCAGGATCGGCGGCTGGGGAGAGGATTTCGACCCCTTCTATGGTGCTCCCGCCATACTTATCGTTCTTGCAGAAAAGGATTGGCCTAACAGGGTCTACGACGGCAGCCTCGTAATGGGGAACCTTATGCTTGCCGCTCATTCTCTCGGCCTCGGCAGTATCTGGATACACCGCGCCAAAGAGGAGTTCGAGCAGGAGGAATGGAAGCAGCTCCTGACCGATCTGGGCGTTCAGGGCGAATGGGAGGGCATAGGCCACTGCGCTGTGGGATATTCCGAGGGAGAGATCCCGCCGGCAGCTCCCCGGAATGAGGGCAGGCTCTTCTGGGCAGAATAAATTTCCGCGAAGGAGATATAAAAATGAAGATCACCGCAGCCGCAGTCCAGATGGACTGCACTAAAAATGTTAATGAAAATATAGCCCATGCCGATAAGCTGGTGCGCGAGGCAGCGGCGGGGGGCGCAAATGTCATCCTGCTGCCGGAGCTTTTCGAGAGACAGTATTTCTGTCAGGAAAGACGGTATGACTATTACGATCATGCCAAGCCTGTCTCGGAGAACGACGCTGTCCGTCATTTTTCCAGGAGGGCGGCAGAGCTGGGCGTGGTGCTGCCTGTCAGCTTTTACGAGAGAGACGGCTATGTGCTTTACAATTCTGTTGCTGTGCTGGATGCCGACGGCTCACTGCTGGGAGTATACCGCAAGACCCATATACCGGACGACCATTACTATCAGGAGAAGTTTTATTTTACCCCCGGCAACACAGGCTTCAGAGTCTGGGAGACAAGATTCGGGCGGATCGGTGTCGGCATCTGCTGGGATCAGTGGTTCCCGGAGGCTGCAAGAGCTATGGCTGTAATGGGGGCGCAGCTCATCCTTTATCCTACTGCCATCGGTTCGGAGCCTATCCTTGAGACAGACAGTATGCCTCACTGGAGGCGCACCATGCAGGGACATTCTGCGGCAAACCTTATCCCTGTCATCGCGGCAAACCGCTACGGGCTGGAAACAGTTGAGCCCTGCGAAGAGAACGGCGGGCAGAGCTCGGCGCTGAGATTCTACGGTTCCTCCTTTATAACCGACGGAGTCGGGGAGCTGGCAGCTTCGGCGGGAAGAGAGGGCGACGAGGTGCTGCTCTCGGAGATCGACCTTTCCGCCTGCGACAAAGCCCGGCTGGAATGGGGAGTGTTCCGCGACAGGCGCCCGGAATGCTACGGTATCCTTGCCGGCAAGAAGGATTGACAGCCGATAACACAACTGAAAAACCGTATATCCTCCCGCTGCGGGCGGGAAGGATATACGGTTTTTGTTGTATCTTTCTGCTTGCAGCAGACCGTTTTTATCTTTCGTGCTTTCTTACGGCTACTGCAAGGCCGGCAGCAACTATGACTGCGGCTGCGGCTGCTGCTGTTGCAGCTCCGGTCTTGGGGACATTGTCCGGCTGCGGCTGGGGGTCAGGCTGGGATTCGGGCTGAGACTCAGGATCCTGCTGAGGATCGGTCTGAGGATCGGTCTGAGGATCGGTCTGAGGGTCGGTCGGTTCCTCTTCCTTGGGAACGCCGTCGGTATAGTAGCTGTCCATAGCTTTTACGAGCTCCCAGTTGTTCTCGGGGTAGTGTGCGGCGACGATGGTCTTGAACTGTGTAATGGCGGTCGTGAGATAGAAGAAATTATAAGGGGTATCCGGCTGCAGGCCCTGAGTTCCGGGGGCTCCGTCAGAGTAGAGCATATTTGGGTCGTAGTTCGGGTCATCATAGTTGGAGGGGAAGGAAGTGTTGTAGTACCAGTCTCTTACGATAACGGGGCCGAGAGTCCTGAGGAGGGGATATATCATATCGGTCAGCTCGGCCATCTTTTCCTGATCGGAAAACAGCTTGGGGATAGGCCTGCCGGCCAATGCAGCATTGCTTACAGTCTTGTTGATTACGTTGAGCAGATCATCTGTCAGCTTCTGATACATTTTGTCGGAGTTGTGGAAGAGGATGCCGCCTAAGATATCGTCCTGCAGGATCATCGTAAGATCGGGATTGCCCAGAACGGCGTTCATAATGCTCTGGTCGCCAATGAGCTCATCTTTCAGGAATTTTCCGGCCTCGACAAAATCGGATGTGCCGAAGGTAAAGATATTCTGTAGCAGCGAAGCTATTACCTGCCCGAAAGCTCCGGTGAACTTTTCTCTCGGAAGGTCCTTTACAAGCGTTTCGAGAAGGCTCTTGTTGAATTCCGGTACCGTTGTCTCACCGATATCTCCGAGGAAACCTACTGAGGGATCCAGTTTGAAATACTTGGTCTGTATCGTCTGCGCCTCGCCGATCTCTTCGCAGACGCCGCAGTGATAGATGCCCCAGGCTTCGGGATATACCATAGCGATGATATCATTGACATTGCGGATATTATGGATATTCCTGAAAGTCTCCTGTGCTGCGGAGGCAGCGGGGGATTCAAAGGTATAAACATAGACATCCTCGGGCTTGGTAGAGAATGCGGCGGCGTTTTTGATTATGTTTGCACCGAGGAGATCGGACACAGCTCCTCCTCTGGAATAGCCTGCTATCCAGATCTTTACATTGGAGAGGCTGTTCTGAGAGATATAGGACTGTATCCTGGCGGCGACCTTTGCTGCGGAGGCTGCGAAGCCTGCGATATCTCCCGAGGCGCCGACGGTAAGGTTCGAGGCCCATTCTGCATCGTATTTTGCACCTCGTACTGCGACAGCGACGAGCTCTGTCCCGCCTATATCCTTATGGGCGATAGCAGTTCCGATGGAATCGGAAGTCGGTTCTGAGCTCATATCCTCAGCGACCATATCCTGAAACCCGATCTGGTCATAAAAATTCTTTATCCCGGTCGAGCTCGATTTTTCCATGACTGCCAGCGAAAGCGCCATAGAGAGGGAAGTACGGTGCGGATCGGCATCTTCGGGGGATGTCAGGAAATAGCTGTCGTTATAGAAGAAGATGTCGGTGATATTTTCTGAAGAAAATGCCGGCGGGAAGGAAAAAGTACCCTGTATAAACCCGCTTTTCTTTCCGGTATCAGCTTCGCTCTGGGCTGATACTGCAAATGATGCAGTGCTGATAAGCATAGCGGCGCTGACAGCCATGCTTGCGATCCTTGTTCTTAGTTTCATGTTCATCCTCCTTTTAAATAGTGATGGTTTTCAAATAACTGATGTGAATTGCTTTGCTCCCGCCGCTTTGCTGCAGCAGGAGGCATCCCCGGGCGGCGCATATCCGTCCGGAGCTCAGACCTTCAGGATAAACTCTCTGCCTGTGGGCACATACTGCCTTATGGTGACTCCCGCCATGCCGAACATGAGCTTTGAAGCCTTGACTCCGTCGGAATCGGCGTATTTGTCCTCCCAGTAAACAACTTCCTTTATCCCTGTCTGGATTATCGCCTTGGCACATTCGTTGCAGGGAAATAGAGAGACATAGATCCTGGCGTTTTTGAGGCTGCCTGTTGAGCGGTTCAGTATTGCATTGAGCTCTGCGTGGCAGACAAAGGGGTATTTCGTTTCGAGAAAAGCTCCTTCCCTCTCCCAGGGCATATCGTCGTCGCTGCAGCCGGTAGGCATACCGTTATAGCCGACAGAGAGGATCTTGTTCTCCTCGGAGACTATGCAGGCCCCGACCTGAGTGTTGTTATCCTTGCTCCTGCCCGCGGAGAGCAGGGCGATGCCCATAAAGTATTCGTCCCAGCTAAGATAATCCTGCCTTTTCATAAAATGCTCCCCTTTGCTTTGGGCAACACCGCACGACCCCTGTGCATCAGATGCGCCGTCCAGATTTTCGTCAGATTGCCTAAATTTGACGCAGGCTTGCTGACGCAAGTCAAGGAGAATTTGGGTAATATGACGGAAAGCTGGCAAGCAGATGATGTGCAGAGGCGTTAGCCGCGGGTCGTGCGGTGTTGCCTTTGATCCTCCCGACCCGGATGCAGAAATCCCGACTGCAATAATAGCCCGGATCGTGAGCTTTATATTATTATAGCATACAGCGGCCTTCTTGTAAAGATAAAAGCAGCAAAAAAAGCCCGAAAAACTGTTATAAAAACACACAATGTCAGCCGGGGGGCGCTTATTCTTCATACAAAAAAACGGAAACTGAAATTTTTTTGCAAAAAGGCTTGACGAATTATATATCATTCGCTATAATATCATTATGGTACAGCCCGAAGCGGTCGAATGCCGCTTTGCAAGCTGAAATAAAGATATCAGGAGGGGTTTCGCATGATTTTTGATAGGATCTGCCAGATCATCGCTGAGCAGCTTGACATTGATGCCGAGGATATCAGACTCGATTCGTCAATACAGGACGACCTTAACGCCGATTCTCTTGACGTAATGGAAGTTGCAATGGCAGTCGGCGACGAATACGATATCGAGATCTCCGAAGAGGAGCTCAATGAGATCAAGACAGTCGGTGACATCGTCAGGTACGTTGAAGCGGCAACAAACGAGGATTAAGCATATCGAGCCTCTGCGGGTCAGAGGCTTTTTACTTGCCTTGATTAAAGAGAAACTACCCCTGCAATCGAAAGGAGAACACTATGAAGAAACGGATCATTTCGGCGGCGATCTGCCTGTCGATGTGTCTTGCGGCGATAACAGGCTGCGCCGGAGAGGAAAGCTCTGCTGCGGCCACAGGGACTGTTCCCCCGGCTGCGACATCCTCCTCCGAACCCGGGAGCGTTACGGAAAAGCCCTCAGAGACGACCGATGCTCCCGAAACGACAGCCCCCTCCGGAGAGGAGACCGCATCCCCGGAAACAACTTCTTCCGCACCCGATGCCCCAGAGGAGGCTTCCAAGCTGACCCCTCTGGTCTATGAGATCACTACTGAGGACGGAGTCAAGGTCACACTCGTCCCGGCGATGCACACGCTCAAAGAGGATTGTGTGCCGCTGCCGGCAGTAATAACAGATGCTCTGGACGAGGCCGATCTGCTGGCCGTTGAGTGCAATGTATCCAATACGCTGACAAATTACGCTTTGCAGCTCAAGCAGATCAAGCTCATGTATTACGAAGACGGTGATAACATCGAAAACCATATCGACCCGGAGGTCTGCAAAAAAGCAACGGAATTTGCCAATGAATTCGGCACGAACCTTTCGCTTTTCAAGACATCACGCCCTTGGGTCTGGGTATCTCTGCTGGAAAATCTGGTCGTAACAGAGCTGGGGCTCAGCAGCGATTACGGTGTCGATAACCTCCTTACAGCCAGAGCCCAGGAGGCCGGCAAGGAGATATACGAGCTGGAATCGGCAGAGGATCAGCTCAATATGTTCACAGGGATCCCCGACAAGGTAATGGAGGCTCTGATCTCCGGCTATACCGTCCAGACCAAGGATCAGGTCATCAAAGAGATGGAAAGTACCTATGAGGCCTGGTGCAGGGGCGACAGCGCCTACTTTGAGGACGGCGCCGATATTGAAAAGATCAAGCAGAAAGCCGAGAAGATGGGTTCCCCGATGACAGAAGAGGAAGTGTCGCTGCTGGAGAGCTACAATAAGGTAATGCTCTTCGATCGCAATATCGGAATGAAGGACGGCATAATCAAGCTGATGAAGAGCGGAAAGAAAAACATCGTAGTATCTGTCGGCTCTTCGCATTTCTTTACCGAAAAGGGCATCCTCAAGCTGCTGGAGAAGGAAGGCTATACCGTTAAAAAGGTATCCCCTGCAGAATAATTGAAAACATAGGCCTCTGCATCTGCGCAAAGGTATAAAAAAGCCGTATATCCCTGCCCCGCGGCGGGAGGATATACGGCTTTTCGTTTGTTCCTTCGGTTTTTACTTGCCGTAGCTCTCGACAAAGTCTGTCAGCTTTTCAAAGGTCTCCTGGCTGATGACGTGCTCGATATGGCAGGCATCGTTCTCTGCATTCTCAGCGGAGACTCCCAGGACCTTCGAGAGGAATTTTGTCAGCAGCAGATGCCTGGCATAGACCTCGCCGGCGCGTTTTTTACCCTCTTTGGTAAGAAGTATCTGTCCGCTTTGCTCAACGGTTATGAAGCCGTGCTCTTTGAGTATCCCCATAGCGCGGCTGATGCTGGGCTTGGAATATCCAAGCTCATTGGCGATGTCGATAGAGCGGACAAAGCCTGTTTTTTCGTGCAGGATAAGTATAGTTTCAAGGTAATCTTCGCCCGATTCTCTGAGTGTCATAAGATCTCTCCTTTCAGATGGTCAGGGTATTCTCCGCTTATCGTCGAACATCCTGTAATACTGCATTGTCCTGTATTCCTCGAGAGCGCTGTCATAATCTTCTCCGAGGTCGTCGCCGACAGCGTGCCATACGCCGTCGTCTGTCCTGCATCCGAAGCCGGACACTATGGGCAGCTTTTCTCTGATATGCTCCAGCTCCTGCTGTATCGGGGTCAGCGGCAGGCCTGCGGCCTTGAACATTTCCGCGCCCAGATAGTTGAGGCTGATGTCGGTAAGCTCCTTTGAGCCGATATCCCGGTTGCTCCAGATAACGAATGGTGTCTGGTGGATCCTGGAATACTCCTCGGCATTGAGCCCGGAGAGGGAGCCGCCGTAGAGCTTCTCCGAGAAGGAGGGAATATGGGGGTAATGGTCTCCGAACATAACGATGATGACATCCTCGTCGTAATCCTTGAAATGCTCGATCATCTCGCCGAGGGCCTTGTCGCTCTGGTATACGCAGTTGAGATAGCGCTCTGCTTTCTCGTCCTCGATATCCGTAAGCTCGACTCCGCCTTCGACCTCGTAGTTATAGGGCGCATGGTTCTGCATAGTTGTGACCCAGAAGAATATGCCTTTGGATCTGTCTCTGTTATCGGCCAGCTCGCAGACTCTTTCAAAGAGGACATGGTCGGGGAGCTGCCCGTTGCAGAGCTCGTTTGAAGTTATCCCCAGTTCCCCGCCGAAATATTTGGTCTTAAAGCCCAGATATTCATAAGCGAGGCCGATGTCCCAGAGGGCGGGGCCGCAGGGGGTAAAGGCGACGGTCTCGAAGCCCTGCTTGTTCAGCGCCCGGACGATGGAATCCTGATCTGATTCAAGGTAATTTGTATAAACAGCCGAGCCCAGCGGCAGGAAGTGCATTGTGTTGCCTGTCAGGAACTCATACTCGGAATTGCAGGTATATCCGCCGTAGGGCGAGACAGTGACCATTCCCTTTATGGTATTTTCCGAGAGGGAGTGGATAACAGGCATATAGTCCTTATTGGTGTTGAAGCCGGAGATATGGCTGAAATCCGAGAAGCTCTCATTGAGGACAGCGATGATAACGGGAGTCTTTCCGGAAGGCTGCTCTTCGGGATACTTTTCCGTGAGCCCGGCGCCCTTTTCGGTGGTATAATCATCGGGCATCTGAACATGGTTATACACTCCGTCGTAATAGAACATCAGCATACTTCCGACCCGGCGGGAGGTATCCCAATCTTCGTCGCCGGAGAAATTCAGCTTGATGATACGGTTATTCACCCCGTAGTCATAGCTGGGCTTGGAGATCAGCACAAATGCTGCCGAAAGGACAGCGACAGCGCCCAGGGTGATGAGTCTCGGCTTTGCGTTCTCCGAGCGGAGCTCGGCTCTGATCGTCACAAACAGCACGACTGCGATCTCCAGAAGTGCGCAGATGACGGTAAAGGAGGCGGTCAGCTTATACTCGCTCTTGACTTCTGCCGCGCTGCGGAGATTGGCGAAATCGGTGAATTTGATCGGCGCTCCGCGGAACTTGGTAAGGTAATACTGGGCGATGGAATACACCGCGAAGAGCACTTCCCAGACACAGAACCATATCTTGGGCCGCTTGAAGGCTGCCGCGCCTATGAGGAACACCGCAGCGTAGATCGCAAAGCCCATGATATTATAGAGCGGATAGAACTTGATAAAAAACGCTCCCATGCAGAGCTCCGAGAGAGAATACGACCAGAGCGCTGCCGCCAGAGCGAAGAGTATCGGGTTGAATTTGACGGGCTTTTCCAGCTTTTTATAAGCAAAGAACCCCAGAACACAGACTCCGAGCTCGCCGATGATGCTTAATACACAGCCGACGACGGTCATGATCCTTTCGGAGCGCAGCTCCATTTCGGAATAATAGTCTCCGCAGACCGCGATGCTTATAAAGAGGAGCATCCCGACAGCCAGCAGAACTACGAACACAGCTTTTGTTTTTTCTTCCCAGATCTTTTTTAGCATTTCCTTTTCCTCTGTTCTTTTCTTTCTGAAAATTTACAATCTTTGCCAAAAGTTAAACTTTCCAGTGCATAAGACTCACCAGAGGGTCCCCCGCGGGATCATTTGCGGTGAGCGGAGCCCGGAAACAGTTGTAATATACGGATATTTATTTCTGGAGCTTGTTGAAGATGGTTATTACATTCGAGAGGCTGGTATTGAGAGTCTTGAGCTCCTCGTCGGTCAGGCCCTTGGCAGTGCTGAGGGTATCGGAGAGGACTTCCTGCTTGGCTTCCTCAACATGATTTCTGGCCTTTTCGGTAAGGCTGATATTCACGACGCGCCTGTTCTGTTTGTTCTGCATCCTGATGACATATCCCTTATCCACGAGCTGTGCGACTGCTCGTGTAGCCTGCTCGTTGCTGGTGCAGATCCTGTCTGCGAGCTGAGACATAGAGAGGTTATCCTGGACAGAGAGTGCCAGCAGTATGATCTGCTGGGTACGGGTCAGGCTGTCGTCCATTTTATCGAAGGATTCATAGATGAGCTTTCTGCCTCTGGGGTAGAGCTCGAACATTGCTTCTATACACTTCTTTCTTGCTTTTTCATTCATTTTGATTTCCTCCTGGCATTTGAGTGTCTATGATAGCGCCCACAGGACATTTCTCCTTGCATACACCGCACCCTATGCAAAGAGCGCTGTCGATGAGCGCGTGGTTATCTTTGATTGAGATCGCTTTCTGCGGGCAGTTCCTTACGCACATCCCGCAGGCGATGCACCCTGACGAGCAGAGCTTGCGTGTCACCTTTCCGGGGGCAGCGGAGGAGCAGGCGACTTCATATCGCTGGCTTTCCGGCCGCAGGGAGATGAGCGCATTGGGGCATTCGTTGACACAGAGCCCGCAGCCTATGCAGAGCCTTCTGTCGATAACGGCGATCCTGTCTCTGATGCTTATAGCTCCCTGGGGGCAGACCTTTGTGCAGTCGCCGTAGCCGAGGCAGCCGCTGGTACAGAGCTTTGAGCCGTTATAATACTTATTGCAGGCGCTGCAGGAATTTATCCCGCCGAAGGCATATTTATGCCCGGCCTTATCGCAGCTTCCGCTGCATCGCACGAAGGCTTTGAGGGACTGTGCGCCCTTATCTGTTACGCCCATTATGGCGGCGACCTTAGCAGCAACTGCGGCGCCTCCGGGTTTGCAGAGGTTGCAGGGGGCTCCTTTTATTACAGCCCCGGCATAATCTGCGCAGCCCGAATATCCGCAGGCTCCGCAGTTGACCTGCGGCAGCGCTTCCGCGACTTTTTCGAGCCGCTCGTCGGTCTTTACTGCGAAGGCCTTTGAAACGACTGTCAGCAGAACTCCCGAGACCAGCCCTAGAAGGGCGAAGAGGCCTATGGGTATGATATAATCCATGATATGGTCTGAACTCCTTACGGTCAATACTACTTATCAACTGAACATCCCGGAAAAGCCCATAAAGCTCAGCGAGACTATAGAGGCTGCGATCAGTGTCGCAGGGACGCCCTTGAAGGTCTCGGGGATATTTGAATCCGCTATCCTTGCGCGGACTCCCGAGAAGAGCACCAGCGCGAGGGTAAAGGCAAGGCCTGTTCCCAGGGCATTGAAGAGAGACTGCACAAGGGTATAGCCCTCGTCTATGTTGGAGACTGTGACACCCAGTACAGCGCAGTTGGTGGTTATCAGCGGGAGGTAGACTCCCAGCGCCTTATATAGCCCCGGCATAGTCTTTTTCATGACTATCTCTATGAGCTGTACGAACATCGCAATGACCAGGATAAAAGCGACTGTCCGGAGATAGGTGATCTCAAATCTTTCCAGCAGAAGATAGACGGGGTAGGTGCAGGCTGTTGCGCAGACCATTACGAAAATGACGGCGCCGCCCATACCGAGGGAGCTTTTTAGCTGCTTTGAGACTCCGAGGAAGGCGCATATCCCCATAAACTGCGAGAGAACGACATTATTGACGAACACGGCAGTCAGGACGATGATTATCAGTTCTTTCATTCTGCCGCCTCGCTTTCTCCGGCTTTATCGGCAGTATCTTTTTTGCTCCTGCCGCAGATCGAGGCTGAGGGGCAGTTCTCGCAGCTTATCTCCTTGGGAGGCTTTTTCTTCGAGAGCTTGCCGACCAGAGCGATTATGCACCCCAGAACGAAGAAACCGCCTGCGGGCATGATAAAGATCAGCATCGGGTCGTTTTTAAGATAGGGGAGCTTGATCCCGAACCAGCTTCCGGAGCCTAAGATCTCGCGGACGCTGCCCATAGCGAAGAGGGCGAGGGTGAAGCCCAGCCCCATCCCGAGGCCGTCCAGCACTGAGGCAAGAGGCTTGTTCTTGGAGGCGAAGGCCTCTGCGCGGCCGAGGATTATGCAGTTTACGGTTATCAGTGTCAGGAACACTCCCAGCGAGCGGTATAGCAGGGGGAGATATTTCTGCATAACGAAGGAGATAAGGGTAACGAAGCCTGCGATTATGACTATAAAGCAGGGCAGCCTTACCGCCTTGGGAATGACGCCTTTCAGGAGCGAGATAACGAGGTTTGAGCAGACGAGGACGAAGGTCGTCGCCAGGCCCATGCCGATAGCATTTGAGGCCATCGTTGTAACGGCGAGGGTCGGGCACATTCCAAGCAGCATCACCAGGACGGGGTTCTCTTTAAGGAGGCCCTTGGTGAATTCGGCTGTCAGAGTGGTCTTTTTTTCTTCATTCACCGAATATCGCCTCCTTATTCTTTTCAAAAAGCTCTACCGCCTTGCGGCAGGCTGCCTTCATGCCTTTTGAGGAGAAGGTGGCGGCGGTAACGCCGTCTATGGAGGCATCGTCGGTGCCGCAGCCGTAGCCTATGAATTTCGAGATGAACTTAGGATCCTGGACTTTTGTCCCGACACCGGGAGTCTCTCCGATAGAGAGGAATTCTATCCCGGCGATCTTCCCGTGAGGGTCGATGCCGATGAGAAGATGCAGGCCGTTCTTAGCGTAACCGTCCTGCTCGATCTCGATGAAGCATTTGCTCCTGCCGTCGGTTATGACAGCCTTGACACCTTCGACTCCGAAGGTCAGGGGAGTTTTCTTCTCCTGAGACTTATCCAGAAGGATCTTATATTCGCCTTTTCCGAAGACTTCCTCGCAGGCGGCGGAGAGCTCTTCGGTCATTATCCCCGTAGTGTCTACATAGGTATGCCGGTAAGCGAAGACCAGCAGCGCCGAGACTATAACGCAGACCAGCGTCAGCACGACAGGGGGCATAAGAGACTGTTTCAATTCTTTTCCTCCCTGCTTTCTTTCCTGCGGTATATCCCGCCGACCGCTTTCTTGCGGGTGAACATATCGATATACGGTGTAACTATATTCATAAGGAGTATCGAATAGGAGACTCCCTCCGGGGGGCTGCACCAGAACCGGATGACACAGGTTATGAGCCCGCAGCCTATCCCGAAGATGACTCTTCCCTTATTTGTTACCGGGGTAGTGACATAGTCGGTAGCCATAAAGATCGCGCCGAGCATCAGGCCTCCGGAGAGTATCTGATAGATAGGGTCTCTTCCTGCGGCGGCGGAGAAGAGATAAACTGTCCCTATAAAGGCGAGGGGGGCATAGGGCTTGATGACTCTGACGATGCAGAGATACACGCCGCCTATGAGCAGCGCCAGGGCTGAGGTCTCACCGATACAGCCTCCGCACCGTCCTATGAAGAGGTCGAAGTAAGAGAAGCTGTCCTCAGTTACCAGCGGGGTCGCTGTAGAGACCGCATCGAGGCCGTTGGGGAGGACCCAATGGGTCATATAGCTTGTAAAGGACAGCATAAGGACTATCCTTCCGACTATTGCGGGGTTGGCAAAATTCTGCCCGAGGCCTCCGAAGAGCTGTTTGACTATTACTATCGAGACAAAGGTGCCGACGGCGGCCATCCAGATAGGCAGTGTTACCGGCAGATTGAAAGCCAGCAGGATGCCTGTCACCATAGCGGAGAGGTCATCGGTGCTGTCGGGGCGCTTCATGATAAAGCAGCAGAGCCTTTCCCAGACCATAGCCGAGAGCGCACAGAAAGCTATGAGAGTCAGGGCTCTCCAACTGAAAAATATAGCCGAGGCAGCCATCGCCGGGATAGTAGCGATAATAACGTGCAGCATTATCTTAGAGGTAGTGATACTGTCTCTGATATGCGGCGATGGGCTGACTGTGTATTCCTTCAAGACATTATCTCCTTTATCATCTGCTTATGGCGAAGCCCTTTGCCAGTTGGTTCTTTTCGGCAAGGGGGCGCTTTGCGGGGCAGACATAGCTGCAGCTCCCGCAGTTCATGCAGAGGTTTATTTTCAGGCGGTTGAGGGCGTCTCTGTCCTTGCGGTCGTAGGCGCGCTCGAATTCTGTGGGCATAAGCCCCAGGGGGCAGGCGGCTATGCAGCGCCCGCAGCGAATGCAGTTTGTCATCACAGGCCTTTTTTCCTCCCGCTTGGAGGCAAGGAAAGCGTTATTGGTCTTCAGGAGAGGAAGGTCGTGGTCATAGACGCTGATGCCCATCATCGGGCCTCCGGCGACGATGCGCTCCACCTTTTCCATATCTGTCCCGGCGGCGGAGAGCAGCTCGAAGATGCGTATGCCGATGGGGGCGCGGAAATTGCCGGGCTTGCCGACGGCATCTCCGTCTATGGTGACTCTTCTGGAGACGAAGGGTATACCTGTCTGCGAATAGTCGTAAATAAATCCTGTTGTAGAAGCATTGAGGACGATGATCCCCTGATCGTAGGTGAGCTGGCCTTCCTCGACGATCCTGCCTGTGGCATAGAAGGCGATGACCTTTTCGGCGCCCTGAGGGTAGAGGGAGCGCAGCTTCAGGACTTCAAAGCCCTTTTCTCCTGCCAGCTTTTCCCGCATAAGGCTTATGGCCTTGGGCTTGTTCTCTTCGATGCCTATAACGACTCTTTCGATCCCGAGGATCTCGCGGATGAGCTTCATCCCGCCGATGACTCTGTCGCTGTTCTCGATAAGCTCGCGGTAGTCGCTGGTGATATACGGCTCACATTCCGCCGCATTGACGACGAGGGTATCGATATGCTGTTTTTCTTCGTCGTAATTCAGTTTGATGTGTGTCGGGAAGCCCGCGCCGCCCATGCCGCAGCAGCCCGAGGCTCTTACGGCGGCAGCAAGGCTGGCCTTATCGTGTATATCCGGCACTGCAAGGGAAGGGTCGGGCTCCTGTTTTCCGTCCGATGTGATCTCGACGGTCCTGCAGGTCTTGCCGTTTGGCAGGAGCAGCTCGCCTATGGCTGTGACCTTGCCGGAAACGCTGGCGTGTACCGGGCAGGTGACTCTTGTATCGGCATCGCCGACGACTGTACCGACCTTGACCTCATCTCCGACCTTGACCTTCGGTTCGGCGGGGGCGCCGATATGCTGGCTCATGGAGAGGATGACTTTTTCGGGGCAGGGCAGGTTGACAGTCTCGCATTCTGCTGTATTTTTGTTGTGGTGAAGCCTAATTCCGTTCAGTTTCATTAAAATACGGGCTCCTTTGATATCCGGGAATGTAAAATGTGCTTGCAAATGCCGGGGCAATATGCTATAATTAAGTATCGGGAGAGTTATTTCCGAGGAGCATATCTTCGCAGGCTTTGATAAAGCCTCTCAGCTCTGCGGAGCGCTCGACGGGGAGCTCCAGCATACTGCGCCTGGCAGCGGGTGCCGCCTCGATCAGAGCGCAGAGCCGCTCCGGCTCGGTGCCGATGAAGGTCATGCACAGCTCTTCGGCTTCCTTTTCCGGGAGAGAGAAGAGCTCGGAGGAATTATGAGGATTCAGCGCATAGAGTGAGCGCAGCATCCTGTAAACGCAGAGAGACAGATAAGCTCCTGCGGAGCGTGTTATATCGTCGAGCTCGCAGTTCTCTGCGATGGCTTTGAGCAGGGACTCGGCTCTCCCGAGAGCAAAGCTCTCCGCCGGAGAGGGGCCTTCTCCCAGCAGCTCGGAGATATCGGCTCCGTAGAGACGGCAGAACTCGATCGCGGCTTCGCTGGAGAGCCCGCGCTTGCCGTGTTCGAGCTGTGAGATATTGCTTTGAGTTGTCCCGAGCATTCGGGCTGCCTGCTTCTGGGTGAGCCCGGCGGCGCGGCGCAGTTCTGAGAGCCGCTTTGCGGTCTCAAGGTTATGTCGATCTTTCATCTTGCTGAGTCCTCTGTATGGGTTTGACCGATAAAACGGCATTATGATCCTATCTTAGTTATTCTACCATATTTCAGCATTTTTGTAAAGTATAATTCCCAGTAAATGTTTAACAAAAAGTATTGTTTGATATATTTATTGTTTTTGCAATCTGACAAAATATGCCAGATGATCTATGAGGAGGTCCTTAAATGAAATACTATAAGCTGCATCTTATCCGGCACGGGATGACCGCTGCGAACACAGAGGGCAGATATGTCGGACTTACCGATGTTCCCCTGAGCGCGGACGGTATAAAAGAGCTTTATGACAAGGCAGACAAGCTGTATTATCCCCGTGTGCAAAAGGTCTATACCTCTCCCCTCAAGCGCTGCACCCAGACAGCTGATATCCTTTATCACGGCGCCTATACAGCCGAGCTGGGGCTGCTGGCAGAGATGGATTTCGGAGATTTTGAAAACAAGACCGCCGACGAGCTCTCCGGAGACCCGGCCTATACTGAATGGCTGAAGGGCGGCCCGGATAATCCGCCGCCGAACGGCGAATCTGCGAGAGATGTGGTCAACCGCTGCTTTGAGGCGCTCAACATTATCATCTCGGATATGATGTACGAGGGCTTTACGACTGTCGCAGTCGTTACCCACTCCGGGATAATAATGGATATGCTGGCCTGCTTCGGGCTGCCGAAGCTGGGGCCCAACGAATGCCGCTGCGGCTTCGGGGAGGGCTTCGAGATCGCGGTCGATGCTGCGATGTGGCAGCGCTCCGGGGCTTTTGAGATACTGGGCAGGCTGCCGTTTGAATCGGATGAAGACAGTAAGGACAGCGAAGAGAAATAGCCGCGGCTGCGGATAAAGCAGAGGCATAAGCCTCAGATACAGAATGATCGCAAGTATTGATGAAAGGAAGGTGCTCCGGAAATGACTTCGACTCCGTTGACAAACAGTCAGATCAAGAAAAAGGCGCTGGAGCGTCTGAAAGGCAAGTGGGGCACGACTATCTCCTTTTCTGTGTTCAAATCGGCCTTCCTGCTGATATTTGTGACTGTCGAGCTGCTGCTTTATGTCATTTTCAGGCATATAGGGATAGAATACAGTTTCTATCCTTCCTTCCTGCTGGGGACAGGCCTGGGAAGATTTATGCTCTCTGTCAGGATCCTGCTGCTGCTGTTCCTGTTCACACCGGAATACTACATCCTCCGCAGGCTGATGATAGATATCTACGAGGGAAACAATTTCGTTGAGACCAGGCGATATATCCAGTACAATTCCCGCAAGATACATCCTAAATCGACTCTCGCTTCAGTCCTGCCGACTATGCTGAAATTCTTTGCCGCTATCCCGCTGCTCATAGGCGCCGCCGGGATATATTACTTCGGCTTCAAGCACAGCGGAGACACTCTGACGACTGTCGATCTGTTCCTGTTCATGCTCTCTATCGGGTTTTCCATTGTCTGGACAGGAGTCTTCATACACTATTGCATCTCGCTGACGATGACGAAATATATAATGTCGCTGAACCCAAGAGCCAATGTATTTGATGCCTGCGATCTGTCAGTAAAGCTGATGGACGGCAATCACGGAAGATATCTGAGCCTTCTGCTGTCTTTTGCGAAGTATATACCTTTGCTTTTGCTGATCTATCCCTATTTCGTGTTCGAGCCCTATTTTAAGATGACATTTATCGCCTTTGCCGAGGACGTTATGCGCTCCTATTGGCAGGATAAATATCCCGCGATGATAAAGAGGTGGAACAAATATGCCAGATAAGCTCGTCATTCGCCCGGAGGAGGACGGCAAAAGTCTGGGAGAAGTTCTGCGCAAAAGGGGCTTTTCCCGCAGGCTCCGCTGCCGGCTCAAGCGCACTGAGGGCGGAATGAGCAGAGACGGCGAGCTCATCAGGACAGTTGATAAGGTCTTTGAGGGCGAGGAGATCGACCTTGCCCCGGAGGAGATACCGACACTTGAGGCCTCCACGGACATCCCCGATGTCCCGGTGCTTTACGAAGACAGAGAAGTTGTGGTCTTCGATAAGCCCGCAGGGATGCCGGTCCACCCTTCGATCAAGCATCAGGGAGACACTCTCGGGAATTATTTTGCAAAGCGCTATAAAGGCCTGCCTTTCAGGCCGGTCAACCGCCTGGACCGCTGTACCTCTGGCTGCGTGATCGTCGCAAAAAGCCAGTTCTCCGCCGCCGCCCTGCAGGGGCGCTTCGACAAGAAATATCTGGCTGTCTGCTGCGGAGACCCTGGAGAGACCGGAAAGATAGACGCTCCTATCGCCAGAGCGGAGGATTCTATCATCACCCGCTGCGTCAGAGAGGACGGAAAAGAAGCCTCGACCCTCTTCCGGAGGCTCAGGACCGGTGAGAAGTACTCTCTCTGCGAGGTCACGCCTCTGACGGGGAGAACACATCAGATAAGAGTCCATTTTGCACATATAGGCTTCCCGCTGGCGGGAGACAGCCTCTACGGAGGCAGCACGGAAGATATCGGACGGCAGGCGCTGCACTGTATCAGCGTCAGCTTCGTATCTCCCGACGACGACGAGAACCATATAATCAGCTCGCCGCTGCCGGCGGATATGGAGTCTCTGATCCCCTGAAACGACAATATATGACCTCTGCCCTTCGATCAGTGCTTGACAGAAGGGTAATAAAAGTGGTATAATATAATTTATGATATTGGCAAGCCGTCTGACTCTGGGATCTGAGCAGAGGCTTTGAATGTATGGATCTTTTGAGAAAGGTCTGTGTTTTGAATGATTAAAAAGCTGGTCTCCGCGCTTTGCGCAGCGGCAGTCTGCCTTTGCTTTGTCTCCTGCAAGGACAGCTCTTCCTCAGAGGAGAGCCCTGCTGAGAGCATCGTCTCGTCAGAAATGTCGGAAAGCGCTCTGCCGGCCGCCGAGAGCCGCCTCGGAAACAGGCTGCAGAAGGTCGCGAATATCTATAAAAGCGGCAGATATACCCTCGAATGTACCCTGACGGGAAATCAGATCGAGGATGAGATCAAGATAAGATGTGTCGCGGACGGAGAAAGGAAGTATATCCTCCAGACCGAAAGGCTGGGAAGCCACGGCTCGGTCTCAATAAACGGGAAATGCTATGATTTCGATAATGTCTGCGGGATGTACCGCCAGACAGAGAGCTTTCCGGAGGTCAATCTGATCGCGGCGCTGGAGCGCCTGGGAGTCGCACAGTCGGGGACGGTGAACGCTCCCGAGAGCGATATCTACGATATCGAGCAGTATGTCTACACCGGCGGGACATATATGACCGTCATGGAATTCTGCTTCGATAAAAAAGACGGACACCTTGTAAAGTATACTACAAGATATAATGTCGAGGGCAAGGACGATATCGTCGAGACCAGAGTCATCGACAAGCTGGAGCAGACCGCCGACAGCTCGGTGTTCAACGCTTATTTCACCGATGAATTCGTTGATCTCTCCACACTCAGCGAGGACGGAAGAGACGGCTTCTGCCGGGGGCTCTGTGCAAGCTGGGGGATAACTACGGAGGAGCTCTTTGAAATGGGCATCTCTTCCGCAGACCTTAAAAAGATAGATTACGATACGCTTTTCCGGCTGATCTACACCTACGGAAAGTCCCATGCTCACGCAGATGACAGCAGCGCCCCGGACGAGAGCAGGCCTGATGACAGCAGCTTGCCGGACGGGAGCAGGCCTGACGGCAGCATATCGGATGACAACAAAACAGAATAACGGAGGTGCCGCTCTGCGGCATTGATCAAGAAATGAATATTTTAAAACTGCTTAAACCCAAGGCAGTCATCGACTATGTCTACGACGACTGCACTGTAAGACAGGCGATAGAGAAAATGCGCCACCACGGATTTACCGCGATACCGGTCATCGACCGCCGCGGCGAATATGTCAAGACCATAGCAGAGGGCGATTTCCTCTATTTTATGCTGGATAACAATATCTTTGATGTTCGCGATCTGGAAAAATACAGCATCTCAGACATCCCGCGAAGAGTGAGGGGCAACCCTGTCAGCGTTACGGCGACTATCGACGAGCTGGTGCTGCTGGCGACAAATCAGAACTTTGTTCCTGTCATCGACGACAGGCAGGTGTTCATTGGGATAGTGACCAGAAGCGATATACTGCAATACTGCCATACATTTATACGGGAGAATAAAGACTGACAACTGCTTTGAAAATGGAATAATGATGAAAGGGAGCTCCGAAATGAGAAAGAAGACTATGAACCGCAAGGGCGGTGCGGCGCTGGCCGCGATACTTATACTGATTATCCTTCTGGCTTCCGGAATGGCTATCATGGTCGTTACCGGAAGAGGGACTATCGACAAGGCATCCGATGTGCCCATACTCTCCAATGACAGCAGCAAGCCCGACGAGAGCAAGCCGGACGAAAAACCGGCAGAGACCAAGGCTCCGGATGAGAGCCAGCCTCCTGAGGACGAGAGCAAGCCGGAAGAGATAAAGACTATATCTATCCCGAAGGAAGCCGCCGATTACAAGAAGATCGACCCCAAGGCCGACAACATCAACGCCAAGTATGCTATCCTGGTGGATGTCGATAACAACGAGATAATCGCAGGATACGATTACGACAAGAGAATGTTCCCCGCTTCGCTGACAAAGATAATGACTATCATCGTTGCCAACGAAAATGTAAAGGACAAGAGCGTTAAGTATAAGTTTACAGATAAGGAGCTTACCCCGCTCTATGAGGAAAAGGCCTCGGTAGTCGGCTTTGAGCCCGGCGAGACAGTTACCTTTGACGACCTTATGTACGGCGCTATCCTCCGCAGCGGCGCTGACGCAACAGTCGGCCTCGCAAACCTTACAGCCGGCTCTGAAAAGAAATTCGTCGAGCTTATGAACAAGAAGGCTGAGGAAATGGGCCTCAAGGATACCCACTTCACCAATTCCAGCGGGCTGCACAACGATAAGAACTACTCCACCTGCCGCGATATGGCTGTCATCCTTGAATATGCTATGAAGACCAAGCCTTGCCATGATGCCCTCTGCGCCAAGAGCTATACCACCTCAAAGACCGCCGCGCATCCCGAAGGCATCACTCTCAGTTCGATCGTAAGCGAGAGGACAGTGGGAGCGGGATATTACATCGACGCTGACGGAGACGGCGAGGAGGATGCAGACACCGAGATCCTTGGCGGCAAGACCGGATTTATGGACGAAGCAAAATATGTTCTTGCAACACAGGTCGAGAAGGCCGGAAGGAATTACATCTGCGTTACCGCACTTTCCGCTACTGACAAGCAGGCGACGATCGATTCGCTGACTATTTACGAGAAGTATATGAAATAAGATAAGCCCCGCTGCCTTGAACAGCGGGGCTTGTTTATTAAATATCAGGCTCTTTCGTCGATAGGGACATATATCTTGTCGCCCTTTATTGCCTTGTATGCCGGGCGGATTATGCGCTTGCCGGTGACCAGTTCCTCAAAACGGTGGGCGCTCCAGCCGGCCATACGCGAAACTGCGAACAGCGGGGTAAAGAGGTCGCTGGGGATGCCTAGCATACGGTAAACCAGGCCGGAATACATATCGACATTGGCGCACATGACCTTGTCGTCGTTCTTGATCTCTTTGAAGAGCTTGGGGGTCAGCTTTTCGATGGATTCCAGCAGACGGAACTCTTTTTCAAATTCTGTCCCCTTCGCCAGCTTTTTGGCATTCTCCTTGAGGATCACCGCTCTCGGGTCGGAGAGGGTATATACAGCGTGCCCCATGCCGTAGATCAGGCCGGAGCCGTCGTTCTCCTCCTTGCGGAGTATCTTTTTGAGGAATTCAGCGACTTCCTCTTCGTCGTCCCAGTTATGTACGCCTCGCTTGATGCACTCCTGCATCTGCGAGACCTTGGCGTTGGCGCCGCCGTGCCTGGGGCCTTTAAGAGCTCCGATAGCCGCAGAGTAAGCGGAATAAGGGTCTGTCCCGGAGGAGGTAAGGACACGGCAGGCAAAGGTCGAGTTGTTTCCGCCGCCGTGCTCGGCATGGAGGATGAGCATAAGATCCAGCAGCTTGGCCTCTTCATCGGAGAACTCGCGGGTCGGGCGGAGCGCCGAAAGTATCATCTCGGCTGTGGAATGAGAGGGGATGAGAGGGTGCATTATCATCGACTTGTTCTCATATACCCGCTGCTTGACCTGATAGGCAGAGACCATGATATTGGGCAGGCGGGAGATTATCGAGATCGCCGTAGCCATTTCCTTGGCGGGGGATCGGTCCTCGGGGGTATCGTCGTAGGAATAGAGGGCAAGGACAGACCTTGCCATCTCGTTCATGATATCGGGAGAGGGGGCTTTGAGTATCATATCCTCAAAGAAATTCGGAGGAAGCTCGCGGTTTTCGGCCATTATTTCCGAGAAGGCATCGAGCTCCCGGCGGCTGGGCAGAGCTCCGAGCAGCAGCAGATATACTGTCTCTTCGTAAGCGAAGCGGTTTTCCTTCCTGGCATTAGAGACGATATCGTTGATATTGTAGCCCCGGTAGATGAGCTGGCCTTCGATAGGCGATTTCTCACCCTCGCTGATAACATATCCGTGAACGTTGCAGATGTTGGTCAGCCCGGCGATAACACCTGTGCCGTCGGAATTCCTGAGGCCGCGCTTGACGACATATTTATCGTAGAGCTTAGGGTCGATGGCATTGTTCTCGACAAACTGTTTATAGAGCATATCTCTTGCAGTATTGTTCAAATCCTTCACCGTTCTTTCCGCGGCGGCGGCCGCAAATCATCTTTCGTAAACATATATCAGGGCGGCCGCGCACAGCGCAGGCCGCTTTGTTATTATACCATATTATCGCGGCGGTGTCAAGCAAAAGGCTTTTATCGGCAATGTTGACATAATCAACTGACTGTAGTACAATACATATTAGCAAGCGCTCCGGGGCATCTGCACGGAGCCGGAAGGCGGGATGAAAAAATGAAAGGAAGAGTTGCGTATATCGACAATCTGCGGATGTTGACGGTGACTCTGCTTATCGTTTACCATGCGGCGATGGCATACAATACCTGGGGAGAACAAAACTATATCTTTTTCAGAGAGTCGAAGCCTCTGGCTGCTGTTGTTTCATTCATAAGCCCCTGGTTCATGCCGCTGATGTTCCTGCTGGCGGGGTCGTCAGCGAGGTTCTCGATAAGAAAAAGAGGCTGCGGGCAATTCCTGAAGGAAAGGGCGCTGAGGCTGGGCATCCCTCTCGTTTTCGGGCTGCTGGTGATAACGCCTGTCCTGAGCTATATCGCAGATCTGACGCATAACGGATACAGCGGCGGATTCTTTGAGCATTACGGCATCTATTTCACAAGATTTACCGATCTTTCGGGCTATGACGGCGGGTTTACTCTCGGGCATCTCTGGTTCATAGCCGTATTGGCGGTCATCTCTGTTATCTCCTGCGGAGCGATAAAGGGGGCGGAGCCTCTCGGGATAAGCGGGGGAAAGCCGAAAGCTGTCTGCGGGGTGCTGCTGTCTGCGGGAGCTGTCGCGGCGCTGGATGTCAAAACGTTGGGGAAGCCGCTGATAACCTATCTCTGCGTATATCTGCTGGGGTATGTGTTTTTCAGCGAGCGCGAGTCCGTTGACAGGCTTGCAGGATACAAGTGGGTATACACCGCTGTATTCCTTGCGGCTTCGGCGGCGAATACAGCGCTGTTCATATTCGTCGGGAAATACAGCGGCCTCAACACAGCCTGCAATTACATAGCCTTTGCTTTCAGCATACCGGCGCTGGTCAGCCTCGGACACGATCATCTCGATGTTTCCACACGCTTTACAAGATACGGCTCCGGTATATCTTATATGTTCTATATCCTGCATTTCCCCATAGTCGTTGTATGCCAGTATCTGCTGGCGAAGGCAGGAGCCGGGAGCATCGCCAATTTCTTCCTGACGGTACCGGCAGCCTATCTGCTGACCTTCGGGCTGTGCAGCCTTATTCAGAGGACAAGATATCTCAAGGCTCTATTCGGTTCAAAGCCGGGGAGAACGCAGCAAATGCCGTCAGCACAGACCTCCTGAGATGCAGTTCCAGAAAGCGCCGGCCTGCCCGGGCAGGAATATGAATCAAGAAGCCCCTGAGCGTTTTGCAGCGCTCGGGGGCAATGTTTTTGTCTTGGTCAGATCTTCGGTTTAATAAGTTCACATCCCGGCGCAGGCAAGAGCGACAAGGAGTTTGACTATCGTCTCCATTGATTCAAGACAGCAGTATTCATAGCGGCCGTGAAAGTTATGCCCTCCGGCGCAGAGGTTCGGACAGGGGAGGCCGCGATAGGAGAGATTGGCTCCGTCTGTCCCGCCGCGGATAGGCTTGATCCGGGGCTTTACGCCCAGAGCCTCCATACATTCTCCGGCGCGGTCGATGAGGAACATATAGTCGGGGGAGATCTTGTCCTTCATATTGTAGTAGGTATCCTTGAGCTCGACGGTAACTGTCCCTGGGCCGTATTGCTCGTTCAGGGCTTCGGCAGCGGAGAGCATGAGCTGTTTCCTGCTTTCAAATTTTTGCCTGTCGTGGTCGCGGATAAGGTATTCCAGGCGGCAGAGCTCGACTTCTCCCGAGACAGAAGAAAGGTGGAAGAAGCCCTCATAGCCCTCGGTGTTCTCCGGGCGGTCTGATGCGGGGAGAGCTGCATCGAAAGCCAGCGCGATGCGGGAGGCGTTCTTCATCTTGCCCTTAGCCTCCCCGGTATGGATATTGACCCCTCTGACCGTTACCTTGGCTGAGGCGGCATTGAAGCACTCGTATTCCAGCTCTCCCAGCGCCCCGCCGTCAACGGTATAGGCGATATCTGCGCTGAAGCGTTCAAGATCGAAGCGGGAGATACCGCCGCCGATCTCTTCGTCCGGGGTAAAGGCGATAGCGATACGTCCGTGGAGGGGGGCATTTTCCGAGAGGAGTGCTTCCGCCATAGTCATTATCTCGGCTATCCCGGCTTTGTCGTCGGCGCCGAGGAGGGTAGTGCCGTCGGAGGTTATGAGGGTCTTGCCGATGTAGTTTTTCATCTCGGGAAATACCTCCGGGCTTATTACGACACCCCCGGGGAGCCGGATATCTCCGCCGTCGTAATCGGGGTGGAGCTGCGGTCTGACATCCTTGCCAGAGGCTTCCGGGGAGGTGTCCAGATGGGAGATGAAGCCCAGGGTGCGGTGGGTGCGGCCGCCGTCGTTGGCGGGAATATGGGCGTAAACGCAGCCGCTCTGCGGGTCATAGGCTGCATCGGCGGCTCCGAGGGTGCGGAGCTCCTCTGCCAGCAGTTCAGCGAGGACCGCCTGCCCGGGTGTCGAGGGGAATCTGCTGCTTTCCTCGGAAGAGGCGGTCTCAACGGCGGCATATCTTGCAAAACGCGAAAAAACGTTATCTTTACTGTCTTTCATAGCTTTCTCCTGTCAGTTGTGTGCGATAGCCAGTATCTGGGCATGGTCGGTCTCGCAGCCCTCGTCCATAGAGATCTCGACTACATAATCCTTTTCTGAGGCCTGCATACCGATCTGCACGGCGACGGGATTTCCCCAGCCGGATTCCTTATAGGAAGATATAGTCTGGGTATCGTACTCCTCGCCGTCAACAGTTACCTTGACCTTGATCTTACCGTAGGACTTATCGTTGGATTCCTTATAGACGATATGGGCGAATTTGCCGCGGAATTTGAATATCAGAGGCTTGTTGTCCCCCTTGGCATCATAGGTCCAGCCCTGCTTGAAGAAGGATACATTGGAGCCTGTGGACCAGCTCCCGCTGTCCTCGGGCTCGATATCCTTGTTTTCAAACATCTGCATACCCTGCTGCACCATAATACTCAGGGGAGCGGTGGGGTAGGTATATGCTTCCGGCGCGGCGGCAAAGGCTTCCTTGAAGTAGTTGCAGATCATATCCGCAACTATGGCGTGGCCCCGGAGATTGGGGTGGGTGTTATCGCTGGAGAAATCGCTCCAGGCTATTTTCTTGTTATCCAGCATATAGGTCAGGCCGTCGGCATAAGAGATCATAGGAACATTGTAATAGGCGCCGATCTCTTTCATCTGATCCTGTGCGGAATAACCGGAATCGGTGCGGGAGAAGAGCAGGACTACTGCTACATCTTTCTCAATGAGGTCGCGGACGATAGATTCGTAGGCGGCTCTATGGTCGGTATCGCGGGCGTCATTGACGGCGAACTCTATAAAGCAGATATCCGGATCCTTGGAGAGGATATCTCTCTGAAGGCGGAGATTTCCCAGCTTAGACGGAGTGCCGGAGATACCGGCGTTGACATACTGGATGTTATCGCCGCCGCCGAAGGCTGCCTTGAAGCGGTTGAACGATTCTTTGGCATAGCATTTTTCGGGGCCGGCGCTGAAGCCTTCGGTTATGGAGCCGCCGAGATAGGCGACAGTAGTCTTTTCTCCTGCAAGAGCTTTTTTCATTTTGGCCTGCATAGCTGTCGGATTGCCGACAGAGGTCAGCGATTCAGAGAGGGCTTCCTCATCGACGGCTTTATCTGTAGCGGCCAGTGCGGATACGTTATACCCTTCCGGGGCAGGGGGAGCCTCCTGCGGGGCGGTAGTTTCGGCCTGAGCAGAGGTCGAAGTCTCGGCGGCAGGGGAAGAGGATGAGCCGGTGCTGTCCGAGCAGGCTGAGAATACGCTGGCAGAGACGATCAGTGCTGAAACAATGGCGAGGGTTCTTCTGAGCTTCATAATTTACTCCTTTGCTGTTTTACTGTAAGTCATCCGGATGCTTTTGCGGGGAGATAAAACAAAAATGGCTGCTGCGCGGTGCAGCAGCCATTTGGAAATTCGTGGTAAGGTTATCAGTTGATAACAGTCTTCTCAGTATCCTTATCGAAGATATGGATCCTGTTGGGATCGAGAGCGATCTTGATATCATCCTGAGGACGAGCGGTCGATCTCGGGCTGACTCTTGCGGTAAGGGGAATGCCCTCGCAGGTCAGATAGAGGTAGGTCTCAGCACCCATCATTTCTGTTACTTCGACTGTAGCGTTAACTACGCCGGTAGTAGCAGCGGAGATGAACATCTCTTCGTCATGCAGGCACTCAGGACGGATACCGAGGACAACTTCCTGGTCTACCAGCGGCTCAAGAGCCTCTTCATCGACCTTAGCCTCGGGGATCTCTACTTCATACTTAACGCCTCTGGAGGTCTTGGTATCCTCAGAGCCGAATTCAACGACATACTTGCCGTTCTTCTTCAGGAGCTTAGCATCGATGAAGTTCATCTGAGGCGAGCCGATGAAGCCGGCAACGAACTGGTTAACAGGGCTGTTGTAGAGGTTGGTAGGAGTATCGATCTGCTGGATGTAACCGTCCTTCATAACAACGATACGGTCACCCATTGTCATAGCCTCGGTCTGGTCATGGGTTACATAGATGAATGTAGTACCCAGTTTCTTATGGAGCTTAGCGATCTCGGTTCTCATCTGAGCTCTCAGCTTGGCGTCGAGGTTTGACAGAGGCTCGTCGAGGAGGAATACCTGGGGCTCACGAACGATAGCACGGCCCAGCGCAACACGCTGTCTCTGACCGCCGGAGAGAGCCTTCGGCTTTCTGTCGAGCAGGTGAGCGATATCGAGGATCCTTGCAGCCTCTTCAACTTTTCTTGCGATCTCGTCCTTGGGGACTTTACGCAGCTTAAGGCCGAAGGCCATGTTCTCAAAAACTGTCATATGGGGATACAGAGCGTAGTTCTGGAAAACCATTGCGATATCTCTGTCCTTAGGAGCGATATCGTTTACCAGACGGTCACCGATATAGAGCTCGCCCTCGCTGATCTCTTCAAGACCTGCGATCATTCTCAGTGTTGTTGACTTTCCGCAGCCGGAAGGACCTACCAGGATGATGAACTCCTTGTCCTTGATCTCGATGTTAAAGTCGGAAACCGCGATAACACCGCCTGCGTACTTCTTATAAATTTCCCTCAATGATACACTTGCCATGTTTATAAGAACCTCCTAATATAAAGTATTGACTAATTTTCCATATTAGCTATGCTAATATCATATCAAATTTCAAGTCTATAAGCAAGAGTTTTTTTAACTAAACTTTATTACAAGTCTTTATAAATATTGACGAAAAAAAACAGGGCGCTGTAAAAATATGGAAACAGGCTCATTCCCGTGACAAAAGTTTATCAACATCTTTGTGCAATACTTCCAAACATCCGCCCAGAGGCAGATTTTCGTCAAGGGCGAGCTTTCCGATACTTATACGTTTAAGATACAACACCTTGTTGTCTATTGCAAGAAACATCCGCTTTACCTGGTGGAACTTGCCTTCACGGATAGTCAGGAGACATTCGGCTGGATCGTCTGAGATGGAGAGCTGAGCGGGGAGGCATTTTTCTCCGCCGTCGATGGTGATGCCTTCCGAAAAGAGGCTGACGGCTGAAGGCTCCAGCGGCTTTTCCAGGCGGACGAAATAGGTCTTGGGCACATGGCTTTTGGGGGAGAGCATCTTATGGGCCAGCTCGCCGTCGTCGGTTATGAGGACGAAGCCCTCGGTATCTTTATCCAGCCTTCCGGCGGGAAAGAGGCCGTCTCTTCTGAGCTCGGGGGGTATCAGCTCCATGACGGTCTCGGTTAGCCTGTCCTTAGTGGCGCAAATCACTCCCCGGGGCTTATTGAGCATTATATATACATATTTTCTGTATATTATACATTTTCCCGAGACGCAGACGGTGTCCTGTTCTTCATTTATCTGTATATCCGATCTCTTTGCTGGCGCACCGTTAACCGTAACGAGCCCCTTGCGGCAGAGCTCCCGGGCGCTGCTGCGGGAGATATCGGGGCGCTGTGAAGCCAGAAATCTGTCAAGCCGCATCATTAGTGACCTCGCTTTCTTCGGTTTTATCGCTGATAAGGAGAAGCTCCTTGAGCTCAAGATACATCGCATCGGAGAAGCCCTCGACATAGAGCAGCTCTCTGGGAGATACGAACCGGCCGATATTATCCCGCAGCTCGACGATTTTCCCGGCCAGCTCGATGTCTATCAGCAGGGCATCTGCCAGCTCCTCGGCGGAAGCGGAGTTGATATTGACGGCTCTTGGCTCGGGTACGGGCTCCGGTCCTGCGGTCGCGGTCGGGGAAACTGTTTCCGTGGGAGAGGTCTCGGTCTCGGTAACTTGGGGTTTGGTGCGGCTTTGTTTCCCTGTGGTCTGCACAGGCGGCTGAGTTACGGGAACTGAGGCGGTCCTGCGAGGGGAGTAGTCAGCGGGATCGACGTAGAAATGCTCTTTTATTACAGAAAGGGTACGTTCACCGATGCCGTAGACATCCAGCAGCTCGTCGAGGTCACGTATCTTGGTATGCTTATCGCGGTAGTCGATGACAGCCTCGGCGACGGAGCGGTTGATGCCGTTCACATAAGCGAGACAATCGGCACCGACGAGATTTATATCGGCAGGAAAAGAAAAAGCCGCAGCTGCGGTTACGGCAGTTTCGGTCTTGGGAGCAGTATCTGTATCGGAAACTGAGGATATGGGGACAGTTGTTATCTTTTGCGCTGAGGCAGTGGAGGACACAGCAGCTTTTGCAGAAGTAACGGCAGCGGAGGAGTCAGGATAAGGTGTCACGATGCGGGTCTGATTTTCTTTGGCGGAGAAACGGTCGGCCATTATTGCGGCTCCGGCAGCGAATGCGACGATGAGCATACATACAACGGCGAAGGTATGGGAGATGCGGAGCTTTTTGCCTGGATCCGCACGGCTCTGTTCTTCACCCGGAGGGAGCTCCGACGCCGGATCCTTACCCGGAGATCTGTTTTCATCTGACACGGCATTTCCTCCTTTCTGCGGTGTTCGGGCGGGGTTCTTAATGTTATGATAAGTATACAACGCGGGGAGTGAAAAAGTCAACAAAAGTGCGGATTTTCGGCATCCTGCACAGATAAATTCATACAAATGAACAACCCCTCCAAACATAGCGCCTGAAAATTTGTGGGATATACAGAAAAGAAATTTCAAAAAAAGGCTTGACAAAAGGGTGGAGAAGTAGTATAATATTATAGCAATCGGGGTGTGGCGCAGATTGGTAGCGCGCTACCTTGGGGTGGTAGAGGCCGTGGGTTCAAGTCCCGTCACTCCGACTCATAAAAAGCCTTGCAAATCGCGTAAATGCGTGGTTTGCAAGGCTTTTGTTTTTGCCGTTTTGAGGTTTGGTCTTTGTTTGGGCTTTGTTTATTGAAAATCGGGTTTCAGAGGGCTTTTGGGGGCAGCACCTTTTTCACGTTCGTGTGCTATGACCTGGGCAGTGAGGGTTTCCTGTTGTATCGCCTTGGTTTATATTACATTTCCTTGGGTATCATTGTCGATCTCATCACATCTCAGCAGTACGCAGTACATCCGCAACAACATTACTCGCCTGCACCTTAGTTGAATATTCGTTCAGATAAAGGAAAAGATTTTTATCCATCACACGCTGAAATACTAATAGAATTATAATGGTAAATGCTTATTCAAGAATTACATCTAAAAAATCATTTAATGTGATACATCCAATACCATATCTTCTACATACATTTGGGATATGATAATCGCCTGTTGATTCATCACCGAGCCTCTCATCACTAACAACTGTTGCTCCTTCAATCAATGCAGTAGCTATTAGGAATGGATCTGCATTTGAGTTGGCAGTTGATTTCATCTTGATCATCGTTGGGAAATCACGCAATATATCAATCGCTTTCTTTTGTACTTTCTCATCAAGCGGTAAAAACAACTGATCGTTTCGCTTGCTCCATTCAACTAGATCATCGTCTTTTAACTCATCTCGCACTTCTACTGTAGATATTAGTGCCCCTGCCTCGATCATATCTTTAATCTTATCCCAAATTGGAGTAAATGTGGATTTTTTGAGATTATAGTTTTTTGCGGCATTAATTAATGAACAAGCATCTATTGCGTATCTTTCCATCACATCATCACCGCCTTTGCAATATCGCTATAGTATTTAGTTTTTATGTTCAATATTTTACATGCCTCTCCCAATGTGATTCTGCCTGTGTTTTGCGCCGTCACAATCATCCTCGGAAGTAGATGGCCATGACTATTCACATAGCGAATATGAAAATAGTATGGAATATCTTTTCCTTCTCTTGCTGCTTCAATAGCTTTTATGTTATTCTCAAATTCTGAATTTATTATTTTGTACATACCATGATACTGTTGATCAGTAATAATCGAGAGATCATGAAGCCTGCGAAAGGCAGCAACGGTACTGACACCAAATTTGTCTGCTAAACTTATAAGAGCGGTATTGTTCCATTTGCCTTCTTTTGAAAAAACAAGGGTAGCAATTCTTTTGAATTCAGAGGGTTCCATCAAAACTTCTGTAGCTATGCGATCACATATTTTTTCTTCATCATCATTACGTTCATCGTCGTCAATTAAGCAGAGGGATGATGAACGACGTATTAAATGCGCAACTTCGTGGAAAAGCGAAAACGTTTTTGCTCTCTCATAGTCTTTATTGTTAATGGCAACGATAGGAAAACGATCCTCATAAATGGATAATCCTTTCATTTCAGATAAGGAAACAGAAGAAATCTGTGCAACGATAATCCCATGTCGCTCTAATACGTCGCGGAAATAATTGAATGAATTGTTGCCATACTCTTTTTTATACTTAAATGAAAGCGGCAAATTTAAAAAATCACGAATAACTGCCGATACGACTTCAACACTGGCAGAAGTAGTAACCGTAGGAATAGAAATTACCGGATACGTATCGTCGTCAGAAAACTCTATTAATGTTTCTCTATCAGCGCATATGCGAGAAATCTCATCCCACAATTCATAACTCATTACACCATATTCAGTTCCAAGGGCGGTACGCCTATCTGTATAACGCTTTGGCTTTTTTGCTGGTGCTTCAGATAGATAGAAACAAGCAAATGGAAGTCTATATATTTTTGCTAAATCCTTTGCTTCACGAATGGAGGGTAGTTCTTCTCCAGATTCCCACTTGTCTATCTTTTCTGAAGAAAACCTTGGAAAGCGCAAAGAAAGCTGCTCGGTGGAAAGTGCAAACGGTGTTTCACTCCTTGCCCAAACTAACATGTCTCTATTTACGAAAGCGAGATTCTTTTTTCCCATTTTTATCTTCTCCAACGCTTTATTCTTAAATCCAAGTTGGTATCATACTATATTATAATCTATTTTTGTCTTAGAGTCAATATTTGATTTTTTTCATCTTTCGTCCTGTAATAACAGCCGGGATTTCACGAACTGTATTTGCTTTACCAGAACAATAATAAAGCCTCTCAAGCCACTCACAGCTTGCAAGGCTTTATCTTTTCCTTACTATCCGTCATCCTTCTTCATCCAAATCTTCCTTCCCCAGCAGCACATCCGCTACCACGTTGCTCGCCCGTACCTTTGCCTCCTGGAAGTAATGACTGTACGTTGATAAAGTCGTTTGCGGGGTCGAGTGGCCTAACATCGCGGCGACGGTGATCGGGTCGATTCCCGCCTCTATTTCGATGGAAGCGAAGAGGTGCCGGAAGGTATGCAAGCCATAGAACGGGAACTTTCTCTTTTTGCACTCCCGCTCGAGCCAGGTGTACGGAGTGTTGTTGTGCATCGGACGACCGTCCCAGGTTGTGAACAGTCTCTCGGTGGGATGCCACTTATCACCGACGCCTTTGATATATGCGTCGCACTCAGATTTGTACAGCTTTACAAGCTCGATGACCTCTCGGGGGATCGAGATGGTGCGCTGGGATTTTTCGGTTTTGGTTGTGTCGGTGTACATACCTTTCTTCATCGTATAGTTTGAAGTGCGGCAGATGTGGACGGTCAGCTTCTCGTAATTGAAGTCTCCCCATTCCAGCCCGAGAAGCTCCCCGCGCCGGCATCCGGTAAACATTGTCAGTGTAAAGAATGTCCTGAATTTCAGCGGTGCCTCCGCCAGTATTTTCAGAAACTCTCTCGCCTGCTCTTTGGTGTAGATCCTTTTTTCCTTGACCTCGGCTTTGCCGTTCTCGTTGTTCTTGGGTATGGTCACTTTTGTACAGGGGTTGTAGCTCAGCATATCGAGCTTGTTGGCGTAGTCGAACACCGTCGATATGAATGACAGATGGTGCTGCATCGTCTTGTAGGACAGCGGTTTGCCGTTGAGGACATTTGCACCGTTCTTGGCAAGGGAATTGATGAACCTCTGTATGTCACGAGCGGTGATCTTATCGAGCCGCATATATCCGATCGCCGGATACACCCGCGTTGCGAGCTGCCGCTCACGCTGTAAGGTTGTATCTTTATGGTTGAGTATGGCGTAGTCCTTGAACCACTGCTCCGCGAAAGTCTCAAACTTGATGTTCGCCGTGACCTTGCCGTGGGAACATTCTTCCTCAAACAGAACCGCCTGACGGTTAAGCTCCTTTTCGATCTGTTTCGGTGTCAGACCGGGATCGGGTTTCCAGGTCATCGACTGGGTGACCTGCTTACCCTCAACATCGTATCCGCAGGATACTTTAATGCGATATGAATCGCCTCTTTTAGTTATAGTTGCCATGTGCATTACTCCTTTCATAATCATTCGCCCGCAGGCAAGACCACAGTACCACACAAGGTGCTGCAACATCCAGCCCGCAGGCGAAGAATTAAACTCTACAACATACTTTTCTACTGATTGACTGATTCGCCGCGCAGATATTTGTGCAGTATCTCTTTGTTTATCAGGTACTTCTTGCCGGCCTTGAAGCAGGGCAGCTCACCCGATCTGCACAGCTCACGCACTCTGTATTCGGTCAGGCCGTCAACGAGTGCCGCAGCTTCTTTTATTGTCAGCATCTTAATTTCAGCTTCTGTTTTCTTCTCAAACATTCTGTGATCACCTTTCCTTTAATTGCTATAATAATTGTTTTACTTATGGTTTGGATTGAATCTGAATTGCTCATTCTGAACATTCCTTTCAAAAAAATATAGGGTACGGTCGTTTGCCGTACCCCTGATAGGATCTGATGTCAGTAAAACTGACGGGAGGGTATCTGTTTTCATGATATCCTATGGCTGAGTCGGCGTTTTGCCGACCCGGTTGTGAGTCCGATCTTATCGTACTCATAGCTGTTGCCGTTTTGGAAACACCTGCCGGGGTACACGTTCAGTGCCGCCGGTGGGTCGGGATTCACGACCTACCGAAAAAAAGATGACGCCCCATTTCAGGGCGTCACCCGATGAGGTGGTGTTTCACCACCTCGCCATCAATCAATATACTCTATCGACCAGTTCCTGTACTCTCCGTCCTCGTCGTAAGGATAAAACGCATCCTCATCGAAGCCCTGCAGGTCACGATCCATTCCGTCGAACATCCTCTTGCAGACGTAAGGCCAGTTGTCGAGGAAGATCCTGGCTTGCGTATCCAGCGCGTACCATTCGCCCTCGACCTTGACCACGGTAATGGTATGTCCGTACCAGCCGTTGTCTGTGCAGAAGGCGTATGCGCATTCCAGTCCGATTCCCTGACACACATAGTAGGCTTCGAGCGAATGGTACACGCAGGAGCCCCATCCGTTCTTCTCCATCCATCTGAACACCGCGACTGCCTTGCCGTAATCAGTGCCGTCGTGTTTGAGCTTTTTGCCGATGTTGATATAGTAGATCGGCGTGGTATCGGTTTCTTCAAGGTTCTCGATCATCGTTGCAAGGCAGGTGATGTCCGGAACCTCGACATAGGTGATGCCGTTCTCGATAACAGTCGTGGTTGCCTTTGTTATGATCGGCGGCTTTGGAACTGTGATCTTCGTAGTCGTAGTCACCGCAGGCTGTGCTGTTGTTGTTCTCGGCTTCGCTGTGGTCGTAACTCTTGCTGTCGTGGTCGCAGCGCTCTGCGTTGTCTGAATTGTCTTTGTAGCTGACCTCTGCTGTTCCGTAATCGGAGTTGCCGTTGTTGTCATCACCGTAGTCGCCCTGACAGGCTCTTGTCGCGCCGACACGGCCTTACTCTCGGACGGCTGCGTAGTTTCCCGACTCGTTCTCTCCGTCGCTGACATGGGCGCTGTGCACATTGTAGTCGCGCTCGTTGTTGTAGTTGTTGCCGCATAGATTTGCGTGGTTGTCTGCCGGGACGTTGTGGACTTGCTCTCCGACATTGTCACGCTCTCGGACGGTTTTTCTTTCTCCGTCATTGTTATTGCGGAAGATGAAGTCTTTGTCGTTGTTACGACCTCCGCGCTCGGTTCTGCCGACTGCGCACAGCCGGACAGCAGAGCGGCGAGTATGAGTATTGCAATTGCTTTTTTCATTTCAATCACCACCTTCTATAATGTCACGCATCAGCTCTGCGCCGTCGCAGAAGCCTTGCTTGTAGCAGCGCTCGTTGCTGATCGTGGTCTGCTCTCCCTGGATGTCGCAGAGCTTGTTGAACATTTCATTCTGCTCAGCGGACAGCGTTCCTTTGAATTCTTCGTGCAGCCGCAGCCACTCTTTGCTGAGGCCGACGTACCTGCTATTCGTATCAAACTGCATATCTATCGGCGCTCGGTTGCCGTGGTAGATATCCTTGATGGTCATATTTCCACCTCCTTCTCAACCAACAAGGATACCACACCCGCCGATGAATAGCTATCACCAATGTCGACAGATTGTTCTGCCGGGATTTGTGCAAAGGGGTGAACGCTGCGTTCACCCCCCTTGCGAGGATGACGAGATGTTTCATCCCGCCACCTGCAAAGGCTGTAACGTTTCGTGACACCCTTTGCTACCCTTTGAGAACTCGGTTCTGTTCCAGAACTGAGTCTGACCGAACGGTTCGTTCTGTCAGCTTTTACTGCCCAGTTTTGAGTTCCATGTGCTTCTTTTCCTGAATCTCAATTACCTCCTTGTCATCTTCAATCTTAAATATGACCTTGGTTCCGTCAATCTTCGTAATAATGATTTCGATATTCTTCATTCTCTCACCTCCTCTGAGGCAGACCGGATTCCCGATTTGGGAACCCGGTCTACCAGTTTGTCACGGGTTCTTCCTCTTAATCATAGCGGAGTCTGACTGGCTTCTTTTCCTGGATTTCAATTACCTCCTTGTCATCCTCGACCTTGACTATGATCTTGGTTCCGTCCTCTTTGGTAATTACAAATTCAGTATCCTTCATTCTCTCACCTCCCTTACATCTTCATTCCGAGTTCTTCTTTCTTCTCGAACTCTTTCGCCAGTGTCTTTCTGTCCGAGCCGCGCCAAACGTCATCCTCGACAGGCTCCGGCTCTGTCAGCGAAGCCAGAAGCCCAAGGCCGTCAGCAGCAAGGCCAAGCCCGCATGCGAAGTCAAGACTACTGTCCACAACTTGACCTTGAGCTTGTGCTTGAACTCTTCGAGCTGCTTCATCTGCGATGAGTATTGTTCGTTCAGTTTCCCAGCCTGTGAGACCAGGTCCTGCAGCGCTTTCCGCTGTTCTGATAGCGCCTGCTCCGAGCTCTGCTCGATCTTTTTCAGCAGATACTGTGTGTCCTCTCTCGTCAAGAGCTCCGACACCGTTTCCAAGATCTCCGCCTGCGTATCCGAAGTCAGCTTGGTCAAGCCGATCAGCGCTTTCCAGTTGCTGTCGAACACCAAGGTCGCTTTGCTTGTGTCTAACGCTTTCTCGACGCTCTCTTGTGAGGCTCGCCTCATATCCTCTAATCTTGAATTCACGCTCCATCATCTCCTTCCTGTATTTTTCTTCATGAAGTTTATCATCCCGCACCCTGCACCCGTTTGGACAGGTGTAGGTGATATACTTATGATTTTCCTGCCACTTGACAGAGTAGCCTTCCTGCCGCATCAGCCAACTGAAATGCTTTTTGCTTTTGGCTTTGCGCATTGCATAGTCGATAGTATTTATCAGATCGACCTTCCAGCTCTCGCCTTTCATTCCAGAGTGATACTCGCGAGGAGAAACGCCCCGGCTTTGCTTTTGCAGATGTGATCTATCCAATGTCACTACACCGTGCCGCTGACAGATCTCATCCGACAGCTCGCGCATAGCTTTCAGCGTGAACTTGTTTGACCGGAACTTATGACCCTCCTCGCAACTCACCGAGTTCACAATAAAATGACAGTGTATATGCGGCGCATCGGTGTGGCAGGCGATGACGCATTGAAAACCCTCGAAGGCTTTTTCAGCAAACTCACGAGCGATCTGCAAAGCAAGCTCCGGCGATATATCATAGCCGGACGGATGCGACTGAACGAAATGAAAATACTGTGTGCCGTCCGTCTTTCCGTAGAGCTGTTTGGTATTTCTGAATTCCTCGTAGGCAGTCTGCGGAGTACAGTATATTGCAGTCACCCACTTTTTGTTTTCAGTCTTATCGTCGCGGCAGATATATCGGAGCGACCCTTTTCCACCTCCGCCGCCTTTAGTCGATATTGCAGTTACCGTTGCCATTATTTCACCTCTCTCAGCACTTCGGAAATCATATCAGTCACGGTTTTGTACTCGTCAACAAGTTTTCTCAGGTCGATGACATTGATCTCACCTTGATTCGCAAGCCGCGTCAGCTGATTCAGATTGTTTCCGATCGCACGCTGCTGACGAACAACATCTTGCAGTCCTTCAGCAATTATTATCTTCTTACCCAGCGCTGTCCGCAGCACAAAGTCAGACAGCTTCATTCCGTGTTCATGCGCTCTCCGATGCACACGCCTGTACTCATCGTCGGTGCAGCGGATCGCTATTGTTTTATTTCGCTTCCTCATTGAAGTCCTCCTTTCATATCATCCGTTTCGGATGATTCCGTTATGGTTTTTGCTGTACATCATTTTAAAAGTCGGGGTTCCCGACTTTTGGATTTACGCCGATAAAAGGGGTACGGGTCTCCCGTGTGCAATGGCTTACCGCCCCGAGGCGGAACGCCATGCGCTATGCTTGCCCTCCGAAAACCCCACCCCGTGAGGTCTCACAGCGGACTGCCGGAAACCGACCATTTTCCGTAATAAATATATCAGCAAAAAGAAAAAATTTCGGAGACCGTATCCCCCTCGCAGACGCTCACAAATGCGCTGTGAGGCGTTTTGTTTTACTGCTCGGCTGTTTCCCCGACGTCAATAAACTCGCGGCACACGCTGCCGTACAGCCGCCTCTCGATCTCTTTTCTGTCAAGCACCGCGACATTTTTCTGCACGGTCGGCGAGACTCTGACGGTGGTCGTGTTGCTTTTCCCGTTGGTAATAATGATCCCGTCCTCTACAAGCTGCTTGATCAGATTTGTTTTCCCGACTGCAAATCCGTCACCGATCTCTTTCGAGAACCTGTTGATCTCGGACATCACAGCGTTCATTATTAAATAGTAATGTGAGTCATCAACGTAACCGATGAACCCTTTGCGCGAGGTATCTTCGTTGTTTCCGAGAGAGTTGAGCGAGCATCTTCCGCTGTCAAGCAGACTGGTAAGCTTATCACAGAACTGATAGCTGACGCTTTCGTTCTCCACAAGTCCGCTGCTCTGACGGATATTTTCGATCAGTATCTCATCAAAAGTTCTGCGGTAACTGATGACATCTCCGCTGCCGATCTGCGATTTGTCACACAGATATTCAAGGAGAATATCGAATCCAACTTTCAGACAGGCAAGCATTTCGGGGACACGGGTGTGGAATATTATCTTCCTTTCCGACAGCATTCCGGTCATCTGAGAGCGGTAGGAAATGAAAAGAGCAGAGAGCTTTTTCACAAACTCATCTGCACTAACAAGATATTTTTCCTTGATCCAATCGACATAGCTGCGCATAATTCCGTTCAGTATTCCGTCCGCAGCGAGCTGCTGATACTCCGAAAGCAGAGCAAGGTCAACATCACCTTCCTTCATTTCAAGGATGAAATATCTTGCAAGCCCCGACTGAGATATGTCCGGAACAACCTCGGAGGTTATCAGACCCATTCCCATAGGAGGCTTGCTGGGCTTTTGTTCTGCACGGAAATCAAGGCGGCTTCTGCCTGTGCGGTCTCCGTAGTAGCGGGAAAGATTCTGTGCGGTGTTGTTCATTTCTGCGTTCCCGTACCGACTGCCGGGGTGAAGATCGTCAATGACGGTCAGCACATCTTTGGTGTAATAGACGTTTGCAAGGATGCTGTTTGCCGTATCGTGAAATGAATTTGGCAGATTGCTTGCGTTGAAGCTTCCAAAGAACGAATTGAAAAGTGCGGCGGTGCTTGACTTGCGTGTTCCTGTTCTCCCGACAAGTGCTGTAAGGAACTTTGGCATACAGTTTCCCATACTCATGAAATGTTCCAGCGGAGCAACGAAGGTCACAGCCAGCAGCGGCAGCATAAGTCTCTGCGGAATAAAGCCCTCGTTGAGCATGGAGGTGAGATAGATAAGGTCGTCATCAGAACACTTTTTTCCGAAGCGGTACGGTTTCAGCTTGCCCTGCAGCTCGACAGTCAGCGGGCTGTCGTCCTGCGGCATTAAGAAATACCACTCGCCGTTTATCTCACGCCAGCCTGTCTGCGAATAAACAGTCCGGAAGACGATCTCCGCTCTGGTCATTGTAATAGCGTGACGTATCTTCCCGGGAGTGTTGTTGGTCGGCACATAGGTGCCGAGGGCTCCCCACTGTTCCAGCAGCCATTTCATGCTCTGCATCTCGTCTGCCCTGACCTTGACAGGCGGCAGGGTCACTCCGCTGGCGTGCTCTGCCGTGACATCAAACACCTTTCTGCGCTCGGTCCCGTCGTCATAAGTGATTTCGGAACGCAGCACAGGAAGGTAATCGCAGAGCTTGACCATCATAGCTTTTCCGTTTCTGATGACCTCTTCATAGAGGCATCCGTCTTTGGTGTAGTACGGCTCTTTGTAAAGAGTGCCGTCGAACTTATTGTTTTCAGTTGTCATTAGTAAGACCCCTTTCATAGAATAGTTTTCGATACTCTCCCGCACTCCGCCGATAAAAATGCGGGAGCAGTATTCATATTCTGAGAGAGCCTTTCCTGAACACATTTTTATTATGCCGACGTCCGGCACTGCCGCTCCGACACAATAATCAAGGCGAAAAAAGAAAAGATCGGGGGTATCCTCCCGAACTCGCATAATTCTATACCGACACAAAGCAAACAGCGCAGCTGCGAACTTTGAAAGCATTTTCGATTTCTACCGACGGCATATCAGAAACATACCGCACGCATACCAAGACACAATATTTGAACGGCGTTTCAAAGCAAATGAGGGAGCAGTATATTTATTCTGTCAGACACCGTTTCAGAACACTTTTTCAGCGTATCAGATATTGCGGTTTTCGGCTCAGAAGCCGAGAACATACCGTAATGAGCCGGATATATATTTTCATAACAATTCTATACCAAAGCAAACAGCGAAGGTGCGAGGGCTGCGGGGATATGGTAGATTGTTAGAAAGTTTTTGAGGGAGAGGGGGGATTTTCAAAGTGCCATTCAAAGTGCCACAGTGGCACTTTGAATAATGCATGACAGTTCCTTTCTCTTTTCGCCCATATATATTTCAGATGTCACAACCGTCACAACCGTCACAACTGTCATCGTAAATGACAACACTTCCGGTTTCGGTTCCCATATCCTTAATGATGTCACTGTTGTCATTGATGTCATCAGAGTTAAAAATCCGAAATAGCTATCTGTACAATTCATCGTACTTGTTTTGCCCCGTTTCGGCTAACTGTCCAAAAATTGATACACACGTTTGAGGAGAGATGTGATATAATAGAGGTGTAAAAACAACAGGGGGTGATGTAATGCACAAATGCTGGTTCAGGATTTATGAGCTGTCTGTCCGGGCGCTACTGGCTTATGCCAAGCCCAACAGCGACGGTTCGTATTTCTTTGATCTCGACAGGGCAGCAACGGCGAGCTGCATCAAGCTGCCCGTCCGTGAGCAGGAGGAGAACGCTCTGTTCGATCAGCTTATGACGATGCAGAAGCCTGATTTCAAGGGCAAGGAGGGCGAGGTCGTTTCCGCGCTTTCGGAGATCATCTTCTTCGCGGATTTTTCCGGCATCTTTGACCGAAGTACCGAGAGCCTTTACTATGCCAATCTGCAGGAAAAGGCAAAGTCGATGTTTGTTCCCGGGAATGTTTATCTCGACCTCGGCAGCGACAGACAGTGCTACCGTCCCTTTGAGCGCTCGCAGAGCATGAGCCGGAAGTCAATGCTCTCCTTTATCCGCGCAGATCTGTATGACAGCATCTATGAGCGCATCACCCTCGGAACGAAGATCGGAGAGTGCCAGCTCAGCAAGCTCTATGCCTACAACGGTCTGATGCTCTCGGGCGGTGTTCGTATTGACGGTCTCGGTCTTGATGCCAGAAAGGTGATCGTGGTCGATAACCCCGAATACCAGAGCCCCGAAACAGATGTGATAACCGTTGAGGAGAGAGGCTTCAACGGCAGATATATGAAGTATGAGCGGGTGGAGCGCAGACAGAGCATTACTGTTCTCGGTTTTGACGGCGAGGGGCTTATCTCTCCGAAGCTTGCAGCACAGATCTGCAGACAGCTCGGTGAAGACCACACCTCGTTTCAGATCCGTCTGCCGTATATTAATGGTATGCTGCACGCTGTCGATTTTCACGACTATTTCAAAAGCTCCGATACAGATACTGTCACGGACATCTTCGGTGTGAAGCACAAGGCCTCGGAGGTCGGGATCATCCTGTCGAAGAGTATGGTCAAGTGCTGCGACTGGCTGAAAGGCAGTAATATGTCCTGGGAGGATTACTGGGAGGCATTCAAGCGTTACGGTCATGCGCTATATATTTCCGGCACGATAGGCAACGACAACAGCGGCAGGACGGAGTTGAATTATCAGTTTCTGAACACGCTGTCCCTCACCGCTGATGAGTTCCGTCCCCGTGATCTTCCGCTGACCTTTCCGGCTGATGATGATCGCGAATGGCTGACCAAAGCAACGGAGCAGGAGTATTATCAGCTCTGCTGTGACAGTGACTACCGCCGGGATTTCTTCCTTTCAAAACGCCCTGACAGGAACAGCCGGGAACGTTATCTCATTGATCTTCTCCGGAAAAACCCTAAGCTGATCGCCGAGAGCTACTACACCGATATGCTGAAAAAGAAGGCGGACAAGGTGCTGCGCAATTATGCCCTCGGGCGGCTCACGGTGTCGGGGTACAACCGCTATCTGTCGGGTGATCTGCTGGAATTTATGCACAGGTTCATAGGCCGCCCGGGATTCTTTGTCAGAAGGAAACAGATAGACTTCAGAGAGGCAACTATCGTTGTTAACTTTGCAGCAGATTCCTTCTACGCTCCCGGAGCAAAGTTCGGCGACCCGGAGGGCTGTACCCTGCTGCGCAATCCGCATATTGCAAGGAACGAAGAAATACAGCTCAGGCCGTATATCAAGCCGGAGAATATGCGGAGATACTTTCTCAAACAGCTTGACGAGACTGTAATGATAAACTGGGACACGCTGACCGCCGAGCGTCTCGGAGGAGCTGATTTCGACGGTGATATGGTCAAGATAATAACCGATGAGACTGTGAACCGCTGTGTCCGCCGCAACTATGACGGCGAGGTCACGACGGCTAACAATATTCCTCTGCTGAAAATACCCTCTGCCGAACCGCTCATCAGTGATGCATATGACTGGAAGGCTCGGTTTGAGACGGTCAGGAACACCTTTTCCTCACGGGTGGGGCAGATCTCCAATGCCGCTCTTAACAGAAGCATTATCGCCTACAACGAAAACAGCACCGCCGAAGAACGTGAGCGGTGTCGTAAGGAAACAGAGATACTTGCTATCCTGACGGGTCTGGAGATCGACTCTGCCAAGACAGGTGTCAAGCCCGATCTTTCGGAGTATCTCGGCAGGAAGAAAGTGCCGCCCAGCAGGTTCCTGAAATACAAGGCGCTCCTTGAAAAGTCGGAACGTCCCCGTGAGTTCTACGAGCCTGCCTACAAGGAACAGTTCGATAAATTCTTTGAGAACACCGACTGGGACAAGGTGGATTCCAACCTTGAACGGCTGCCGTGGCTTGCATACAATCTCGGACAGAAAATCCCGTTCAGGGAGGACGATCCGGCAGAGGACAGCGAGCTTTTCACCTTCGCTGTTTCTCTCGACTGGAAGGACGGACTTGATAAAAGTATTCTTGAAAAAGTGTCGGCTCTGATAAAGGAATACAACGCTGTTCTGAAACGGATAGGGTTCTGCCGTCAGCCGTCAAAGTCAAAAGCGGGACAGAGCGATATCCGCCGCATACTGTATATGCGCGGGCAGAGTGATGACTACGATATTGACGAGCTTTATGCTGCTGTTTCGGAGATCTCTGTCGGGCGTATCGAGAAGATAAGGGCGGAGATCAGGTCGCAGAAATGGCATATTGCCGACCCTGCAAAGCGTGAGGAATTAGTATCGTTATGGCTGCCGGAACTGTCGGAATATTATGAACTGTTCTGCGATTTCAGATGCTGCGGATTCCGTATCTTAGGCGATCTGATCGGTGACACCGACGATGCGAACATTCAGTCTGAGGGCAGGCGGTTCATCCGCAAAAACGATACAGAGCTGTTCAGAACTCTGATGTCTGCGTACCTTGAAAAGCCTGCGCACGTTACTTACAGAGAGGCTATTGCGGCGAAGTGCCGCGAGCTGCTTGACAGCATCATTAAGCCGGATATTGCGATACGTTATGTTGCAGCTCTCGGCATGCGAAGAGAGCTTCTGGAGCTATACTATGACCGGCTCGAAAAACACATACGGAGGTGGAAGGATGCTTAATGAGATCGAGGAATTCACGGCTTACACGGGTAAGCCTAAATACAAAAGCGACGGCAAGAGCGACCTTTCCTACATCGGCAGGTTCACCTTCGAGATGATGAAATCCTTTGAAGGCCTGCAGCGGGTACTGACTATCATAGCGAGGGGTTATCTCCTCAGCGGCGGGAACCCTTATGACAACGTTGAGCACGCCCGTCGGGCGCTGTGTGCGTGGTGCAGCCTGCCGGGGAAGAATCCCGAAGGCGAAGAAAACAGCTGGAGATTCAAGACCAATTTCGGAGAGTACAACGGTGAGTTCCCGGAGCTTGTCACCAAGGACGGCAGGGGCTGGTTTTACAGGCACGTTCACAAGGTCATCGGCTTTGTGGAGACGCATGGAGACAAGGCTTCAAAGGCTTCAAAGGATTCCGTGGCACTGCTCAGAACCGACTTTGACGGTAAATGGCGGAGCAAGGTCATTCAGTATCAGATACCGATCTTCTCTCCCGGCACAAAGGGACGCTGGATACTCCGGTTTGATGACATCATCGGGGATGCGCTCGAGCAGGGCGAGCTTCGGGACAAGACCTTTTTCTTCTCCGCCGATCAGGAGCAGCGCATCAGGTCGGCGCTGCCGAAAGAGCTGCCCTATCATGTCGCAGCGACCGTCCTTGCCTACACGATCGCAAACAAGCCCGAGGACAGCGACTGGACAGTCCTTCCGATGACCAATTTCGACGCATATTTCGGCACCACCAGCTTCAGCCGGCGGCTGATCAGGATGATTCCGGAGAGCCTGTTTATCCGCGAGAAGGACGATACCTGCGGGGTGAGCAGGGGGAGGGCTTTGATATGACGAAAAAGCGCACCGGGCGGGGCTCGGTGCGTTGGATAAACTCTCCATGGTAAAAATGCAAACAATTACTAACGAATCATGAGACTATTATAAAAATTTGCTCTTGAAAAATAAAAGGCTATATGATATAATATAAATTGGGAAAGATTATACTCTTTGAAATACTCTAGTTTTATAGAACTATTACTTTATGAAATAGGTGATTAGTATGTTTAAAACCGTTAAACCTTTTATCAAGTGGGCAGGCGGTAAAAGTCAGCTTCTTGAGGAGATCAGGAAAAAATATCCTGCGAAAATTGAACGGTATTGTGAACCGTTCGTTGGCGGTGGTGCTGTATTGCTTGATGTATTAGCTAACTTTCAGCCCAAAGAAGTGTTGATAAATGACATCAATTCAGAACTTACAAATACTTACATCCAAATAAGAGATAATGCAGATGTTGTTATTGCGTTGCTTTCAGATATGAAGGAATCTTTTTGGGAAATGGATGATAAAGAACGTAAAGATTTTTATTATTCTAAAAGGGATAGGTTTAACGAACTAATCATACATTCATCGGCAACTGAAGAAAAAGCTGCTCTGTTCATTTTCTTAAATAAAACTTGTTTTAACGGTCTTTACAGAGTCAATGCAAAGGGATTTTTTAATGTTCCAATGGGCTCTTATAAGAAACCACCTATATGTGATGAAGATAACATTCGCCTTATAAGCAAACTTCTTAATGGAGTTACAATAAAATGCGGAGATTACAGTGAGTGTGCTGATTTCATTGATAACAATACTTTCGTATATATTGATCCGCCATATCGTCCCCTTAGCGAAACATCTTCCTTTACGTCTTATGCCAAGACGGAATTCGGAGATGAACAGCAGATTCAGCTTGGGCATTTTATAGAACAAATCTCTGATAAAGGTGCTAAGGTTGTTGCAAGCAATTCTGATCCCAAAAACACCGATAAAGAAGACAATTTCTTTGATGAATTATATAAGTTGTTTAAGATACGAAGAGTAGAGGCAACGAGAATGATCAACAGCAATTCAAAAGGAAGAGGAACGATTAATGAATTGCTGATATGCAATTTTTAAGGAAAGGAGGGTCTATATGCCTTACGGTGAATATGCAGAGTGTCCTAATTGTGGTAAAACTGCATACGGCGAAGACGAGATAGAAGAACTGTTTGGATACAGAAATATGGGTGATGGTCGTACTATACCTCAATCTTGGTGCCGTGAATGCAGGAGTTCAGGTGGAAACAATGATGACGACGATGATGAATAATCGTTAGTCCTATGGTTTCTACATCTGTAAGCTGTTGGTAGTGTTCATCGAACTTTGCCGACAGCTTACAGAACATTCTTCCGTAAGGAGATTTATAAGATTATGAAACGCAATTTTAATGAGTGGCTCAGTAAATTTCGAGATAGCATTGCAAATTATGAATACTACATCGACTTTGAAAAGGTACATAGGAACATTGATGGAATCAAGGTTGAGTTGAATATCCTAAATTCATTAATCGGATCAAAGGATATCGAAAATGAATTTATGCAGATCGTAACCAAATACCCCGAAGCATTAAAATGTATTCCCTTATTGCTCGCAGTAAGAGCAAATGAAATATATGCGATTGACGGTGACGGAGAGTTTACTTATAATTTCAAAAAAATGAACTATTCGACTGAGCAATATGCGGTTTTTATGCGGAAGACAGGCTTGTTTGAACTTATGGAAAAACATATCATTCACAGCCTTGTTGATTATGCGACAGGTGTTGAAACTGGTCTGGACTCCAACGGTCGGAAAAATCGTGGAGGTCATCTTATGGAAGACCTTGTTGAAAGCTTTATTGTTAAGGCGGGATATATCAAGGGGCAGAATTATTTCAAAGAGATGTACATTCACGAAATAACCGAGAAATGGGGCATTGACCTTTCTGCTATATCCAATCAAGGCAAAGCAGAAAAGCGTTTCGACTTTGTTATCAAGACAGATAATATGATTTATGGTATTGAAACCAACTTCTATGCCAGCGGAGGATCTAAGCTTAACGAAACCGCAAGAAGCTATAAGCAAATAGCACAGGAAGTTGATACCATTGACGGATTTACTTTCGTGTGGTTCACCGACGGCAAGGGCTGGCAGAGTGCAAGACGTAACCTTGAAGAAACGTTTGATGTTTTGGATACATTATTTTCTATCTCGGATATGGAGGAAGGAATCCTCTGTAATTTGTAATAGGATGTGAGAAAATGAGCTTTGAGGCACACGAGCAAAGACTTAAAAAGATATTTAGCGGAGATTCTTCATTTCATATTCCTAGGAATCAAAGAGATTATGTTTGGGAAGAAAAAAATTGGAGAGAACTTGCAGATGATGTAAAATACGTGTTTTCTCTTATTCCCCAAAAGAAGGATCTGTCACATTTTATTGGTAGTTTTGTTTTCCAACAATCTGATGACGTATATATAATCATTGATGGACAACAAAGAATAACAACATTGATGATCATGCTAGCGTCAATATGCGTTCTTCAAAATGAAATGAATGATCCTGAAGGATTCGGAATTACAAAGCAATATTTGATAGGAAATATAGGACTTAGATCCCAATTTCAGCGATTGAAAAATGATACGATTTCAAACTTACAATTGATAATTGGAAGAGCTACAGAATATTGTGAAGGACGAAACGGTAACAACATTTTTAACGACATTCCCTTTAATAAATCAAAAAAATCTAACAAGTCAATTATTTCCTGCTTTTGGTTTTTTTACAATTATTTTTTGGAACTGTCTGGAAACAACAAAGATTATTTAGATATGATTCGTTCAATAATTGTGGATATGAAAGTAATCCATATCATATCCGAAGATGAATTGGACTGTTATGAAGTGTTTGAAATACTGAATGCTAGAGGCGTTTCACTTCAAGATAGCGAGTTGATGAAGAATTATATTTTTAAATATGTTCAACCCGAATCTACTGTAGATATAGCAAAATCCAAATGGGATAGGATACTCGACAACATGACAAAAAGCAAGGATAATATGGAGCAATTCCTTGTTCATTATTTTACAGCAAGATTTCAAAAAGATAAAAATAAAAAAGAAAGTCTATTTCAATTGGTAAAAGAAAGAATACCAAAGAATGAAATCAATGCCCTTTTGGATGAATTAGTAGTATGTAGCGAAATATATACTTATTTTTATGATCTGGATAGTTTTTCAGATCCAATTATTTGTGATGTATTAAAGTTTTTTAATCTTGAAAATCAACGACAATTTCGTCCGATTTTTATAGCTTATTTTCTTGCGTTTAATAAGAGACTTATTAATTTATCAGAATTACAAAAGGCGTTTTTGCTGATTCGCAACTTCTATTTTTCTTATGGTTTAATTTGTAAAAATGGATCTAATCTTATTGAAAATAGCGTTTATTACGTTGCGAATCAAATATATTCTTCAACAGAAGCCGTAACTGCAAATATGTTTTTTACTAAATTTTGTGACTATTATCCATCAAAAGAGACGTTTATAGCTCACTTTTCTGAAAAAGGTTATTCTAATAAAAATAAATTATACACAAATTCAAAAAACAAAAAAGAAGTTTATTATATTCTGAAAGAATTTGAACAATATTATCAATCTCAACAAGGTTCGGAACTTCAATGCAACTTAACGAAATGCAATGTTGAACATATAAATAGTGATTCTGATATTGATGATACACCTTGTAAAATTGGAAATCTACTCCTAATCTCTGAAACAATTAACAGGAATATAGAAGATATGCCATTCCCCGAAAAAGTCAAAAGATACAAAAAGTCTAAGCTAGCTAATGTTCTTCGATTTGTTGACCATTATGGAAAAAAAGAGGACTGGACGATTGCTGAAATAAAAAAAAGAAGTAATTGTTTAGCTGAATTTGCTTATGAAAAAATATGGTCATTTAAGGTGTAAAAAATGAAAAGAATAAAAAAATGGGAGCCTGATGATTTTGAACTTGAAATGACTACGCACTGGTCATTTCCAAAGCGTGGGGATTGGGCAACTCACGATGCCAAGTGGCGTGGCAACTGGTCTCCGTATATCCCAAGGAATATTATTCTCCGGTATTCTAAGGAAGGGGATTTGGTTCTTGATCAATTTGCCGGAGGAGGAACAACTCTCGTTGAAGCCAAACTTCTCAATAGGGATATTATCGGAGTAGATTGTAACGACGAGGCACTTGCCCGCTGTAAAGAAAAGATAGATTTTGATTACCCTCCAGCACAAGGCAAAGTATATCTTCATAAGGGTGATGCTCGGGATTTATTTTTTCAGAGTGATAATTCTGTAGATCTTATTTGCACGCATCCTCCCTATGCGGATATAATAAAGTATAGTGATGGAATACCAGAGGATTTATCTCAATTGAATGTAAAAGGCTTTTTAGAAGCTATGAAACCTGTTGCAGCTGAAAGTTACCGTGTGTTGAAAAAAGGGAAGTTCTGTGCTGTGCTTATGGGGGATACTCGTCAGAAAGGCTGTATGATTCCTATGAGCTTTGATGTTATGAAGATATTTCAGGAGGCTGGCTTCACTTTAAAGGAACTTATTATTAAAGAACAGCATAACTGTAAAGCAACGGGGTATTGGAAGACAAACAGTGTTAAATACAATTTTCTTTTGATAGCCCACGAATACTTGTTTGTATTTAGAAAGTGATCAATTATTTAAAGCACCGTGTTTCACTATAAGTGAAACACGGTGCTTTTTATCTTATGTTATAATTATCATAAAGAAAGGGTGAGAAAAGTGCGGTTTGAATCTGATGAGAAGCTCTATGCGATTATCGGTAAAAACATAAAAAGAAACAGAATATCCGCAGGGCTAACACAAGTTCAATTGTGCGATAAAACCGGAATAAGTTTGAGTTATCTTACTAAACTTGAATCTGCTAAATGCGATAAGAGTATTTCATTATCTTTTCTTAATCTGTTAGCTAATACTCTAAATGTTGATATTACTGAATTCTTTAAGGAGTGAGAGTGAATATGCCAAGAATACCAAACAGATATGGTGGAGGCTCACTGACAAATGCGCATGGATTACTGTTTGAACAAACTACATCGTTAAATGCCGCTCTTAACAACGAAGGGTTTAGATTATCTACTGATGGGAGCGTTTGTGATTCTAAAGGATTGGTATTAGGTTATAGTAAATCAAATCACGGTTTTATAAGATTTCTTGAAGACAACCGTGTCGATTTAAGCGTTAATTCTGATATTTTATTGCCCGATGATGCGTTTATTAACACAAGAATCAAAACCGTCTTTATTATTGAGAAAAAATTCCAAAACGTTGCTGGCTCTGTAGATGAAAAACTACAGACATGCTTATATAAAACACGACAGTATCATAAACTTGTATCACAAATGAACTATGGTATTGAATACACATATGTATTAAGTGACTGGTTTAAGCAGAAAAGGTATCGTGACGTGCTAGAGTATATAGTAGATGTTGGTTGCTCATATTTCTTTAATGAGCTTCCGTTAGAATTCTTAGGATTATGAAAGGAGTATTAGTATGGCAGAACATCAAAAAAATTTTCATCTGAAAGCAACCGGGGATAGAAACAAAGTACGTATGTATGTAGTTAATGAACTGTCTAAAGAAGAGCCTGGACAAGGAAAAGAAGAGCTGGCAAGCCGATATACATATTATGTTGAATCTTTATGTGATGGAAACAGGATCTATCTCAGAAGGCCTGCAAATTTGCACAATGGATTTGACTTTGTTGTAGGAGTTGAAAACATTAATTTCAATCCAAACGGAAGGAAGCGTAGTTATCCAAAACATGATGATATTGTAAATGACCTTAAAACTAAGAAAGCTGAAAACGCTGATCTGTATCTGAAAATGTTTAATGTATTAGAAAAGGTTTATAAATGCGAAGAAATAAATAACGATGAAATGAATTTGACATTTGAAAATGGATACACCTCAGAATTAATTATAAAAACATTAAAATGGCTGTTTATAGAACAGGATATAAGATATTGGAATTATTCAGGCAGAGATATGCTTTGGAAACTAATCTGTGAGGTTTAAAACCTTTTGGTCTTTGTTTGGTCTTTATTTTCTCAAAATAACGCATCAGGAGACTATAAATCACATTAACACCATCGCCGCAAACCGCGCAAAACAGGCCGTTTCGCCTTATCGCCTTAGAACGGCATAAGTCGCGGCTCGCATTCAAGTCCCGTCACTCCGACCAGCAGAAAAGTCCGTAAACGCGAGGTTTACGGACTTTTTTCATGCCCGTTTTTCCCGGCTGTCCATCGTTTGTCCATTGCCATGTTTTGCGGCCTTTTTTCGCAGCTTCGTGCCGCGTTCAGCTTGCGCTCGTAACTTTGATCTTTCGCTCGCGCCCGTCTGGTTCTGCGGGTTTTTTCTTTTTGAAGTCGAGGACGTTGGCGATGACCTCGCTGGCCCGGGCATTAGCGTTCTGAAAGGCATGCAAATATATGTTGGTCGTTGTAGAAATGGCCGAATGGCCTAACGCGCTGGACACCGTGGCCACATCCACGCCCTCGTTGATGAGAGCCGAGGCATAAAAATGGCGCAGGGAGTGAATGTCCCGGAACGGAAAATCCTTCTTCTGACAAAACCTTTTGAGCCAGGTATAGGTCGTGTTGCTGTGCATCGGATGTCCATCATTTGTCACAAAAAGGCGATCGCTGTCGTACCACTTGGTGCCGAGAGCCTTGCGTTCGGCGTCCTGCTCGGCTTTGAATTTGCGCAGCAGGTCGATAACAAGGTCGGGAAATCTCAGCGAGCGCTGCGACTTCTTCGTCTTGGTGGTGTCGGTGTAGATGCCCGCGCTGACCGTGTAGTTGGATGTCCTGCGGACGCTGATGACGCCGCTTTCAAAGTCGATGTCTTTCCACTCCAGCCCCATAAGCTCGCCTCGCCTGAACCCGCTGTATATCGCCAGCGTGAAAAATGTGCGGTATTTCAAGGGCGCATCCTCCAGCAGTTCAAACAGCTTCTCGACTTCCTCGAGGGTGTAGATCTCTTTCTCCCGCTTCTCGCCCTTTGGTACGAATACCCTCCGGCAGGGGTTGTCGGTCAGCATATCCATTCGCATCGCATAGGCGAAAACGTCCGAGATGAAGCTGAGATGATGCACTACCGTTTTTCTCGACAGCGGCTTCCCGGTCTGCATATTCTTCCCGTTGAGCGCCAGGTCGTTGATGAACTGCTGAATCTGCCGCGCCGTGATCCGGTCAAGCCGCAGATGCCCGAAGGCGGGGTACACCCGCTGTGTGGTCTGCCGCATACGCTCGTATGAGGTGTTGCGTAGGTTCAGTCTCGCATATTCCTCGAACCACTGCTCCGCGAATTCCTCAAACTTGATGTTCGCTGTGACCTGCCCTCTCAGACAGCGTTCCTCAAACAGTATCGCCTGTTTCTGCGCCTCCTTTTCCGCCTGCCTTGCAGTCATACCATCCGGCGGCCGCCAGCTCATCGACTGCGAGACCTGTTCGCCTTCGGAATTATACCCGCAGGATACTCTTATCTGATATGTATTTCCTCTTTTTCTGATATTTGCCATAGTCTGATCCCTCCTATAACCAGACCTTTGACATCTCTGTTTTTATTATATCACGTTTCACATGGTAAAGCAATAGAGCAAACCATATTAATTATTTTTTTTCTGTCAAAGGTCTGTTCCTTTTGTTCTTTTTATCTGCTCTTGTTTTTCTTCTTCGTCTGCTCCCGCTGCTTGCGTTCTTCCTCGACAAGGTTACTGAGATAGTCACCCTTTGAGATCTTGTAGTAAGTATCACGAATATCGCAGTACACTTCATACTGCTGCTTAGTCTTTTCAAGACACTCCTTCATACTGCCAATTCTTTTGCCGAGAGTTTTCACATGCTCCCGCAGGTCATCAGCATCAGCAGCATTATATATTTCGTTTCTTTTCATTGCCTGTTTGCAAACTGTCCTTCGCAGTTTTTCAGTATCGGACAGTTCACCCTTTTTGGACAAAGTATAAAACTCCTGAGTATGTTCAAGCAACGACACGAGCCGATTATGTTTGTCAATCAAATCATTTATCTCGCCCCGGCGTTTTTCATATTCTGCTTTCAGCCGATTGATCCGCCCCTCCAGCTCTCCGATAGAACCGATATTGTTTTTACTGATAACCGATAGCTGTGCCGAGAGCCGATACACATCAAGATCATTATCGGCGGAGTACTCCGCCGTGACGATCCGCTTGCGCGGAACCTTTTTCCGTTGCTCGGCAAGTATGCGCACATCACCGATAATTGCAACATAAGCTGCCCTCAGCTCTGACGGCTTGTCATCAGCGACGGTATTTCCTGCACCTATTTCTTTGTATAATATTCGAGTGTTCAGGCTTTCCTCAGTGTATTCCTCGCCGAGCGTCTTAGTACGAACAAAGCGACTCTGCCCCGGTGATTTGATTGATATATACTTACCCCGCTTGACTTCATAGCCACGTTCTTCAAGCGTCTGCAACAACTCATCAAGCGAGTTGACCGACCCTATCAACTCGTTAATATCTTGCTTGATCTGCTCTTTCCAAGAGGTACCTTTTTTGCGCTGCTCCCATTCATAGTGCTTTATTGATTTGCCCTTGCCTTTGAGATTCGGGTGGATGTCGATACCAAATGCCCTGCACACTCCGTCCGAGTTGCGGCGGAACTGTCGCAGCGACTCTTTGTTAGCATAATACTTCTGACCCGAAAGCGAGTAGGAACAGATGATGATATGCGAGTGCAAATGGTCTTTATCAACGTGCGTCGCAATGACGGCCTGAGCATCATCACCAAAGTTCTTGCGAACCATCGTCATAGCGATCCTGTGGGCAAGCTCCGGCGTGACATTATCATCCGGCGAAAAACTCTGGATGTAGTGGATCGCTTTCACCGACCCTTTGCCCTCCAACGGTGGAGGGCTGTCAAAACGGTCACGGGCAAATTGATCATAAACGAGCCTCATCTGATCGCAGGCTGATTGAGCATCTGTCATGCAATTTATCGAGGTCGTGTAAAGCAGTTCTTCGGTTTTGCCGGGGTCGAGTATGTACCTCAGACTTTTCTCGACAGTAGTGTGGACAGCGATACATTTACAGTACGGGATAGTTCGGTCACATCCTTTCTGAGAATCTCAACATCCTCTGCGTAGATGTTATTTGTTTCGTTTGCCTTCTTTGCGATCTGATTGATATTCCGTGAGATAATTCGCATTCCATTTATCAGAGGTGCGATTTCCTTCATATCATAAAAAATCGGCTCACGGTCAAGTATCATCTTGCGGAGATATTTCGTCGTATCTGTATGACACGCCTCAGCCTGGCGCTCGATCTTTTCCCAATCCTGTAGGTCAAACGTTATCTCCTTACGGTGAACTTGTTTATATCTCCTTGCGATAATCATCATTCCTTTCGTTTTGCTGTTTTATTGGGTGTGCCCTCGTTTGAGGGCATTTGTTTAGGGCGTCGGGTTCCCTAAACGGCGATTTTGCGGGGATAGCGCAAAATCGGTGTACGGATTTTTCCGGTGTACGGAAAAATCTATGCTTGCTAACTGAAGAATCCAAAGTTATCCCAATATCCGATTTTTTCAGGCCTCGCCCTGCCGTCCCCGGCAGGGCTGATTTGTGCGGTCAATCTGAGACACCAAGATATTTAAGCAGCGAGACCTTGCTGACGAGAATCTTTCCGTTGCGGCCTGCACCTGTGCGGATGTATGAGACTTTTTCCTGCTTCACAAGCTGTCTGACGGTATGCTCGGACAGACCGTCAACAAGTGCGGCGCATTCTTTTATGGTGAGCATTTCAGGCTTTGTCGGTTTGTCCTCGTGCTTGGCGGGGACATCCTCATCATAGGGTACAAGCTGTTTCAACAGCGCGGCTATCTGCATGATAAGCTCATTCTTTTCCTGATTCTTCAAATGATCTCTCCTTCCGTATTGCGATCTCCTCGATCTTCATTAGCATCTCAAGCTGACGATCTTCGTCCAATTCAAAGCGCAGGCGCCTCACCATAGTCTGTTCTGAAATGCCAAGCTCGGCAGCCAACTCCCAGTGCCGCACACCTCTCGCTTTGAGTTCCTCTCTGATGATCTTGTTTGCCATGTTTCATCTCTCCTTTACGATTTTTGGTATAGTACCACAGGCAGACGGCAAAGTATCGACGGATAATACTCGCCCCTGTTGCGGTGAGGGGTAGTGGCGATGCTAACCCCTCTATTATTATGATAGCACAGAACCCGCCCTTGTGCCGTATGTTCCATAATCCGAAAAAATCGGTAAAGCGGCTCGGAAAATTTCATATGTGGAATAACGCTGATGATAATGTTTCGTGATATCAGTATCTTCCAATGTTAGCACCAGCTGTACGAAATTTCGTACCGTAAATCGGCAGTTGCAGTCATCTGTCCAAAAAATGATACTGACTTTTTTGGAAAGTGTGGTATAATGTAAGTGTAGATTTATACCACAACGAGGAGGGGTTACTGTGAAAACGACTATGGGTGAGAAGATCAAAGATTTGCGGGTGGAGCGTAGAATGACCACAAAGCAGCTTGCACAGGCGACCGGGATCTCCGAGGCCGTTCTTAATGGGCTTGAAAATGATAATGAGCGCGATGTGGGGTACAGCCGGATCATTGACCTTGCGAAGTTCTTCGATGTGCCGACTGACTTCCTTCTTGGTTTCACGGAGAGCCGCATCACAAAGAACATAGAGCTGAAATCCCTTGGGCTGACCGACAAGGCTATTGAGGTGCTTCTTGCCAAGCGGCAAGATAACGAGTTGCTTAGCAAGCTGATTGAGCACAGAGAGTTTGCTAATCTGATCAATGCAATTGATCTTTATGTACGGCAGCTCGTGGCAAAATCGATCAATACAATAAATAACCTCACTGCGGTGGTGCAGCGAGGTGTGGAGAATTATGCAGTCGGTGCCGGCTGTCAGCCCGAGGGGTACGATGAGACTATCAATTACATCAACGAGACCAAGGTTGATGAGGATGAGTTCCTGCGGTATCGGATAACGGAGCGTTTCAATCAGATTCTCCGGGATTTATATGCTGAGAATTATCGCTCAGCAAAGGAGCAGGTACCGCCTATCATCTCCGAAACGAATGCAATGACCGGGTATATGGTGGAGATTTTGGATAAGGTTAAGTCGGGTGAGGTGCAGCTTGATAGCCCGGAGCAGGCTGCGATGTTGCTGGCGGAGAGAATGGGGGTACCAGATGAAGGCATGAAAGAATTAATTGGTTTATTGATGGATGATGATGGGGCTAACGAATAAAAATACGAATAGAGATGTTTATAGTAACAGACGTCATAGTTTATGATATTATGTAGAAAACAAATAGTTTCTATTGCATTTGTCAGCTTTTTATGATATAATTATTACAAAATAACAGAAAAAGCAGATCGAGAGTTGTTGGTATAATATACGTTTATAGTAATCTTTTTATTTGAGTTTCAAAATTTTTATTTTGAGGTGAGACACATGCTCAAACCCGGACTATACGAACAGGTCATAAACAAGGAATTATCAAGTGAAATAGACGACTCTGCACAGCTTATTGACAAGCGCGGCATTGACAAAGCTGAGGCTCCGCAGGTGCTTGCCGGGTATCTCTCCGAGGTCATTGAAAAGGGACTTTCACGGCTCGCGGGTGATGACATTGAGGGCCAGCTTGACCTTGCCAACAAGATCGTTTCGGCGGTCACGGAGCTCACCGGGGATGAGGAGTTTGACGGTCTGAGTGTGGATCAGCGTGCGGAACAGCTTCTTGCGGTCGCTCAAATGCAGAACAATGCCGACGCCGTCCGTGGACGCATCACTATGACGCGCCCGGAAACCTCTATCGCTTCGAGCTCACTGTTCACAGGAGCAGGTCACGAGCCTCAGATGATGACCGAGCTGAAAAAGGAGATCGTTTCTGCTGACAGGATTGATATGCTGGTATCGTTCATCAAGTGGAGCGGTCTTGTGCTTATCTTGGATGAGCTTGCTGATTTCACTTCCCGCGGCGGACAGCTTCGCGTTATCACAACGTCGTATATGGGTGCTACCGATGTCAAGGCGGTCGAAGAACTGAGCAAGCTGCCCCACACGCAAATCAAGGTTTCCTACGATACCGAGAGAACACGGCTTCACGCGAAGTCTTATGTGTTCTACCGCGATACCGGTTTTACCACTGCCTATGTCGGCTCGTCGAATATGTCCAATGCAGCCATGACAAGCGGTCTTGAATGGAACCTCAAGATCACAGCTCACGATCAGCCTCACACGATCCGCAAGATAAATGCCACTTTTGAAAATTACTGGAACAGCACCGATTTTTCCCTCTATTCAGCCGATGACAGAGAGCATCTGATGAAGGCTCTTAAAGCTGAGAAATATCACGCTGACAATGATGATTACAGCTTTGATATCCGTCCTTTTTCATATCAGCAGGAGATACTTGATAAGCTGACAGCCGAGCGCGAGATACGTCATCACTACAAGAACCTGATCGTTGCCGCAACGGGTACGGGCAAAACTGTTATCTCCGCTTTTGATTACAAGCGTTTTCGTCTGGCAAACGGTCGGGCAAGACTTCTTTTTGTGGCGCACCGAAAAGAGATATTGAAGCAGAGCTTAAAGTGCTTCCGCGGTGTGCTCCACGATGCTAATTTCGGAGAACTTTGCTTTGGTGGAAAAACTCCCGAAAGCCTTGAAAATCTGTTTATCTCCATTGAATCTTTCAACTCTCAGGCGCTTGACAGGATAACCTCCCCAGACTACTATGACTTCATCATCGTGGACGAGTTCCACCATGCCGCTGCACCTACATATCAGCGTCTGCTTGAATACTACAAGGCGAAGATACTTCTCGGTCTGACTGCGACTCCCGAGCGTATGGACGGCAAGAGTATACTGCCGTATTTTGAGGACAGAATTGCTGCCGAGATACGTCTGCCGGAAGCCATAGACCGAAAGCTGCTTTGTCCTTTTCATTATTTCGGAGTGTCGGACGAAGTTTCTCTGGATCAGGTTAAATGGTCACGGGGAGGATACGACAGGACGGCGCTTTCAAAGGTATATACCGGCAACGATATCCGTGTAATGCTGATACTGAAAGAACTGAACAAGTATGTTGCGGATATTGAAAAGGTCAAGGGGCTTGGTTTCTGCGTATCGAAAGAGCACGCCGAGTATATGTCCCTGCGCATTAATCAGCATAGCATTCCGTCTATTGCCTTGACTGCCGACAGCAAAAAGGAAGAACGTGATTCGGCACAGTCAAAGCTCGCAAAGGGTGAGATCAAGTTTATTTTCACTGTTGATCTTTATAACGAAGGTGTGGATATCCCGGAGGTCAATACGGTGATGTTCCTGCGTCCCACCGAGAGCTTGACGGTGTTCCTGCAGCAGCTTGGGCGCGGTCTGCGTCTCAGCGAGGGCAAGGATTGTCTGACCGTGCTTGACTTTATCGGGCAGGCACACATGAAGTATAACTTTGAATCAAAGTTTGCAGCATTGCTCGGCAACACACAGCGCAGCGTCAAGGAGGAGATCGAAAGCGGTTTCCCGCTTCTGCCGAAGGGTTGTTATATCAAGCTGGAAAAGCAGGCACAAAAGTACATTCTTGATAATATCAGGCAGGCTGTCGGAAACAAGAGCGCAATTGTAAAGCGTCTTGCCAGCTTCACCGAGGACAGCGGTAAAAAGCTCACTCTCGCTAATTTCATTGATTACTACAATCTTGATCTCAGCTCCATTTACGGAACGAAGAACAGCTTTGCAAGGCTGTGCGTTCAGGCAGGGGTCAAAGCTGATTTCTCCGAGGACATAGAAGATGTTATTACAAAGGCGCTGCCGCGTCTTTCATACATCGACTCGCATCGGCTTATCGAGCTTGTCGTGGATCATCTTCCTGAGATAGGCAAACACACTATCAATGATTTTAACGGCGTCCAGCAGAGAATGTGGCAGATGTTACAGTTCACAATATGGCAGAAGTCCTACGAGGACTGCGGTTTCAGCGACCTGCTTGAAGGTTTCCGACAGATCGCGGGATCGCCTGTTATGCTCGCGGAGATCCTTGAGCTGATGTACTATAAATATGATAAGATAGACTTCATCGACGAGCCTGTTCAGGTAGATTATGACTGTCCGCTTGATGTACATTGCAGCTACACAAGAGATCAGATCCTTGTGGCGCTGGACTTTATGAATCCCAGCGCGCTGCGCGAGGGCGTGAAGTATCTGGAGAATAAAAAGACCGACCTGCTGTTCGTAACGCTCAACAAGTCGGACAAGGAGTATTCTCCCACAACGATGTATAACGATTATTCGATCAATAACGAGCTGTTCCACTGGCAGAGCCAGAGCACCACAACCCCGCAGAGCAAGACCGGTCAGCGGTACATTCATCACCGGAAAATGGGTACGAGCGTGATGATCTTTGTCCGAGAGTACAAGAATACTAAGCTCGGAGCTGCCCCTTACACATTTTTAGGACTTGCCGATTTCGTCAATTCGGAGGGCTCTAAACCGATGAATGTCGTGTGGAAGCTGAGGAAGCCGATCCCGGCGAAGTATCTCAGAAAAACTAATCAGCTGACGGTGGGATGATATGAAAACTATAAAGGTTGTTGCGGCGGTGATATGCGACTCAATAAAAGAGAAAACTTGCATATTTGCAACTGCAAGAGGATATGGAGAATTCAAGGGGCAATGGGAATTTCCGGGAGGTAAAATAGAACCCGGAGAAACTCCACAGCAAGCTTTAGTAAGAGAAATCCGTGAGGAGCTCGATACCATAATCAGAGTTGGCGAACTTATCGAGACAATTGAGTATGATTACCCCGACTTCCACCTGTCTATGGATTGCTTCTGGTGTGAGGTTTTTGAGGGGCAGTTAATCTTGCGCGAGGCACAAGAGGCTCGCTGGCTTACAAAAGATGAGCTTGACAGTGTTAAGTGGCTGCCTGCTGATTTAAAACTTGTTGAAAAGATTCGAGAGCAGATTAAGTGATCCAAAAGATAGGATAGTATTATCATTTTGTGTATGCTGAGAAAACGCAAAGCTTTGTTAATCTGTTTTAAGGAGAGACATATGTATAATTGTATCAAGAATTACTGCGAAAACGAAGAAGAGAATGGACTGTTTCTTTTGGATATGCCAACCGGATTCGGAAAGACATATAATGTTATTTCCTATATTTTTGATTTTGCTGCTGATCCAAAAAATGAAGGAAGAAAGATATTTTTCATCACTACAATGAAGAAGAATCTCCCAATAGAAGACTTGAAAAAGAGATTCAAAGAGGCAGGAATGATTGAGAAGTTCAATAATAAATTCTTATTTATTGATGCCCTTTCTGAAGCAGCAATTTCAAATTATGATAAGACATTAATGATTCCCGGCGAAATAATGGCAACAGATGAATTCAAAAGATTCAAGGATGGAGCGGAATTCTTAAGTCAGAAAAGTAATTCAAATGACAGGGCTTATAAATCATTCTATTCAAATATTAAAACCGAATTTAGTAAAACTACAGAACCCGCATTTAGGAAACTTATTCAAAGCGAGCTGTTTAAGCGTTTTAGAACAGTAAAAGAAAGATTAACTGCAATAAAGACCGATAAAAACTGGCAGTGGGTAGGTCAACTATATCCCTCTGTGTTTACAAGTGAGCGACAGATTATTTTTACAAGTGTAGATAAATTTCTTGCATTAAATGATACTTTGGTTGAACGCAAGTATATGTTTTACAACTCACCGATTATTAATAATGCTATTATTTTTATTGATGAATTTGATGCCACCAAAGAAACCATGCTGAAGAATATTATCCAGAATGGTTTGCGTGATAAAATTGACTACATAGAATTATTTAATGAGATTTACTCCACAATAAAAACAATAAAATTCCCGAAAGACCTTACTATTCCATCCAAAGAAAGACAGAACGGAAAATACAAGGAACAGACTCTTGATTCTGTATTAAGTGGTGTAGAAGAAAAAGCTGACAGTATTTTTAATGAGTATTCATTAGAGTTTAATCACAAAACAGATGACAGTCAAGCTGATGATGCAAAAAACTTTCTGTTTCAAGATCACAGATTCTTATCTGTACTAAACGGCAACAATAATTATATTATATCTCAGAAAAACCTGGAAGAAAGATATAATATAATTCGTTTTTCCTCGGAAAGACCATATGCTGAAAAGAATAATATACAATCGCTGTTGGGAAGCATTAGGGGATTTATCACCTGGTTCCAAACTGCAGTGTTTATTTTATCCCATAATTATATGCAGCGCAGAAATGAAAACAGAGCATCGGGGGAAGATGAGTATTCACTTGAATATTCAATCAAAACAGTACTATCGCTATTTAAGTTAAAGCCGACATATGAGAATTATCTTTTTACACAGATAATGCTCAACACGAAAAAAGATAGAGGCGGAGTATCAGGATCAGAATATGATATGACTGTCTATGATAAAGGTTTCAGATATTTCGCGTTTGAAGATGCTCCGGAACATGCGATGGAATCAAGGATCATAATGTATGCTTTTCAGAATACCCCTGAGAAATTCCTTTTAAGATTCTGCGAAAAAGCAAAGGTTATCGGGATTTCTGCAACAGCATCTATTCCTTCTGTAATCGGAAATTATGACCTTGATTATCTCGGATCCAAAATGAATGGCCTGCTTCATTTTATTGAGAAGGATGACCATGAAAGGCTTAAAAAGGAGTTTGATCAGGCGCAGGAAGGGTATAAAAATGTTTCGATCAATGTCGGAATAATAGATGTTGATGATAACATGGGATATTCTATCAATTCCTGGGTCAAGGTTTTTGACGGTAATGATTTAAATGCTTATGAGGTTGCGAAATCCATTTATGATAAGGTTCAGGTAAACTGCCCCGACAGCATGGATGAAACCTATTTTTATAGGAAACGGTATTTGAGAATCGCTTTGTCGTTTAAGGAATTTATTATTCATGATGATATTTATTCGTTTCTATGTGTATTGACCAAGCATCCGACTAAATATGATAAGCTCCTTAATCTTAATTTGTTAAACGATATCTTTAGTATTATAGGTCAGTATTATGCCCGCACAGATTTTCTCGTAATGCAGCTTGACGGCGACGATTATGATCAGAAGAAGGATGAAATATATAAAAAGCTTTCAAGCGGAAAGAAAGTGTTTGTTATTTCAGTATATCAAACTATCGGCGCTGGACAGAATCTTCAATATAAAGTGCCGAAATCTTTGACGCAATTGTTAGTAAAGGTCAATGACAGAGATGATCGGGAAGAAAAAGATTTTGATGCAATCTATCTCGATAGACCTACAAACTTGACTGTGAATGTCAATTCAGATTATCTTGATGAAGAAAGTTTTGTAAAAGCAATATTCCAGCATGAATTCTTACAGGAAAAAGGAGAGATTTCACAAGCAGAAACAGCTGTTAGAATTAAAAACATTTTTAAAAACTATTTGTTTGGTATAAAGAGTAGGCAGAAAGGATTGGATACCAAAAGTGTTAAATTGCTTGCAACAAAAGTAATTATACAAGCTGTTGGAAGGATATGCCGAACCAATCTGAAAAACAAGAACATTTATATTTTTGCAGACCGTAATATTTCAAATTGGATAGACTCATCTGTATTAAACGGACATATATACAACAAAGAGTTTATAGCTTTGATCAACGAGATGCAATTAACCAGTTCTGATAGTGATTATAATGAATACAAAGCACAAGCAGAGCTTCTATCATCGAGAGTTAATAGATTTATTAACAGAATGCTTCCGGATAGAACCTCTATATATTCATGGGACGAGGGAAAACGTGAGCAGTGGAAACTGCTGCGTAAATTAGTAATGAAGTATCCTACACTTGGTAATGAGATTAACGATCTTGAAAATGTCTCCTTTATTGCCAAGCAGTTCTATGTAAAACTACCGCAGAAATCAAACATACTTTACTACTCCCAAGATGGCGATTTTAACAATGTAAACATATCATTTACTAACGATAATCTTCTGCACTCAACGGTATCTTCACAATCTGCGAGGCTTGATAAAATACTGTCTTTTGATGGCATATCTGATTTTTTCAAAAGTAATGAGTATGCTACCGTATTTAAGCCTAATGATTACATAATGTCACCTACACTTTTTAACAATATTTATAAAGGCGCGCTGGGAGAAGCCGTTGGATGGTATCTATTTAGAAGATTTCTAAATATACAACTTGAAGATATCGAGGAGCCGGAGTGTTTTGAATTGTTTGATTACAAGATTTCCGGTACACCTGTATATGTAGATTTTAAGCATTGGGTTGATTCAAATAATGATGTCGATAATAGTGATATCATACTTAGTAAGATCAAATCCAAAGCTCATATGTGTGGATGCAAATGTGTGATTATTGCAAACATCTTGAGCAAAGAGTTTTTTGAGCCTCGCAAAGCAGATATAGATGATATACAAATACTCAAGTGTCCTTCCCTCCTTATTGACAGTGGGAATAGCGTTGAACTAAATGAAAAGGCAATGATAAACATAAAGGAGTGTATTGATGAATTCCGCAATTAGGATTAACCGGTTAAAATATAGTATCATCCATGCTGAAATATCAAAGAAATACAAAGTGTTTCAGTTTAAAACGACAGACAAGTATTTCTCGTCAGGATCTTATATTTTTGATGACCCGGTATTGAATAAAAAGGTTTTGTCAGTTTTATTTGAGTCGGGAAAAATATTTTATGTTCTTACAGATTTTGATAGTGTAACAGAAAGAGACTTTAGGGAGATTCTAAACAAAACAGAAGAGGGTGCGAAAATATCATTTGAGACAACAGATGTTATTTCTCTTCCTGATAATATCATTTTACAGCTAATGCTGAATGCATTATCCTCACAAAATTTGCCTTTTTTAAAATACAGCAACCTAACGGGACATTTTTATGTTTTTCATCCCGAATGGATAGAGCGTACAAAAAAAGACAGCACCATATTCAGAATTAAAAGTCTTGAATACAAGATTAGCAGTGAAAATAATCTGTTGATTAATGTAAGAACTTTTACATCAGCAGCTCTAAAAAGACAAATCACTTTCCGAAAGAAAAAATACAAAGATTATCCGAAATATGTCATATCATCAGGCAACACATTAAGAAGAAAGTTGAAAAGTGACACACAAACCGAAGAATTCATTTTAAGACAGACTGATAATAAAAAATCAGAAATACCCTTTTTGGATTTTACTAATCTGAATAGCTTTGAAAGCTCTAAAATTGGTGTTACTGCAAATGTCATTGAATCGTTTAATGAGAAGTACAAAGGGTATGCAGCAATTGATTTTGATTCGGTTAGTATATATTCATCAATTGACTGCAAATCAACTTTGAAAAAAGCAAATGATAAAGTGGTAACAGAGCTTTTGAAAAAGAACGGTGTCAAAATAATCGACTGTATTTCCGATGAATACTCGCATATATTCTGTCAGAAGGTCAGCGATGCTTTTAAGAGTAAGTATGATGTAAACGCGGATTTAGGCAAACGACTTTCAAAGAAAGAACTTAATATTCGTGTGATACATAATGATACATATTACGGAACGGAAATAGTTGATCCTCATGATCATATACCGGAGGGTTATTCATTACAGCATATAACATTTGAGGATTTTTGCAATCATATTGAATCGGCAGTTACAACAGTAGCTCACGAGGTTATAATCAAGGACGATATTAACAAAGGGATTATTTCTCTATATGATTGGAAAAGCCTGGAGTTTAATGACACGGTTTCTTTTGGGATAAAAGCTGATGGAGAAGATGGGGAAAAATACTATTTCATGGATGTACGCTCTGATGGAACATTTGTAATAAAAGAGTGTGTTCTTGACTTGTTCAGTTCGGATATATACAATGATATGGTCAAAATATTTTGTGATAATAATGATGTTGAAGGTGTAGTAAGATTTGCAGACGGAGATATAAACATTATAAAAAACACCGGACTTATTACTTTACCCGAGTTATTTAAGATAAAAGACGAATTAAAATCTCAAAATTTCATATCCCGTGGAAAAGAATCTCGTGACGAATTATTATCAGCTGTTCTTGATATCAAGTTGTATAATGAAGAAGGAGTAGATTACTACTTTGTGGGCACTGTTGGTTCGGGAATGCGATCAAAGATAGAACGAGCATCTTTAATCAGAAAAATCGAAGGGTATAATGGTAGCAAATCACGTTTTGAGTCTTTACTCCCATTAATGAATATAGTTTTTGTCAGAAATGGGCAGCTAACGGTTTATCCATTTCCTTTTAAGTATCTTAATGAGTATGTTTCTTTAAAAAATCGACATCTCTCAGAATAGAAGTAGTATTAAACAAAGACAAACTGAGATTTGTAATTATTTGATTCAGAACTAAATACTTATATCAAACACTGATAAGAAGTCAACAAATTATTTGAGCTCATAAGATTATAACGTATAGCCCCCATTTTTTCTGGTGCAATTACATTACAAATATACGAAGCAGTACTCTGACAGCGAGCCGCTGTCATTTGAAGATGATGTGTTCAAGATAGAAGCGCCGTTAATTTATTGTATTGGCGCCGATAAACCGCCGATAGCCGCCGAAAAACCGCCGATAAAAACTCAGACTGCATTGATCCTTGACTATGTAAACAAAAACGGTTCCAACTGAAATGCAGAAGCTTGCCGCATACTTGATCTGAAACCGACAAAAGATAAAGAAATATTGAGGTGCAGGGGCAATGACAGTGTGTTGTAAGCAGTTGGTGAAAAGAAGCAGTTAAGATTTTAAAAAATCAATAGCTCTTTCTACTTTTTCTATGTTTCTGCTATGATAATCGTTAGTCCATTATTATTGCTAAAATATATGAAAAGTTACGTTACGATTTACATGCCTCAGTTATGCAAGACCCACAAAATAGGGGTTTTATGAAAGGCGGAACAATTTGAAAAAGCCTTACCATTAATTTTTTTCTTCTATGTAAACCATAACTTCAATGAGGAGGCAAATATGTCCTATAAAACAGATATCCAAAATGCAATTCTTAAGCTTGATGCAGGTCCCTTTCAAAATCTTTGTGATGAATATCTAAACGAATGTGGGTATCGTAATATTGTATGTTTGGGTTCTAAGCCTGGCACAAATAAAACAACTTCGGGTACTCCGGATACCTATTATTGTGTTGATGATAATGGGAAATATATTTTTATTGAATATACGACGCAACAGCAGTCAATATACAATAAGATTATTTCGGATATAAAAAAGTGCCTTGACGAAAAATACACTAAAGTGACCTGTGACAGAATTGCTGAAATACTATACTTTCATACTACTTCAAACCTTACGCCGGAACAGGATATGACACTAAAAGAGCTTTGTCGTTCCAAAGGTATATTATTAAAAATATTTGGTATAGATCATCTGACAAATGAGCTCTACGAGAATCATAAATATCTTGTCAAACAGCACCTTGGTATTACTATTGCCACAGAACAGATCCTTTCGTATGATGATTTTATTCGCAACTATAATAAAGCTAAAACTGCAGCTCCGATTGATACTAACTTCAAATTCAGAGCAGAGGAGATCAAATCAATCTTATGTGCATTAGACGAAAACAAAGTAGTCCTGTTATGTGGTGCAGCCGGTGTAGGTAAGACCCGACTTGCTTTAGAATGTTGTCGCAGATATGCCGAAAAGCAAAGCTATGAAGTGCTTTGTATAAAAAACAACAATTTAAATATCTACGATGATCTTCATTTGTTTTTCAAAGCTTCAGGCAAGTATATGATTCTAATTGATGACGCAAATGAATTAACGCAGCTCGATACGATATTGAATTATTATATTGAGCATGATAATTCTGATTATAGAATCATCCTAACTGTAAGAAACTATGCTGCTCAAGATGTTATAACAACACTAAGCTCAATAATGAATATAAAAACACAACCAATATCGACCTTGAAAGATGAAGAAATTGAAGAACTGCTCAAAGAATCATTTGGCATCAATAATCAATTTTATCTTGATCGAATCTCCAGAATTGCAGAGGGTAATGCAAGATTAGCTCTTTTAGCGGGAAAGATTGCAGTGGAATCTGATTCTTTAGAAGCAATCAATGATGTAACTGATATTTATTCTTCTTTTTATGGAAAGCACTTATCAAAAACAGGTATTGAAGACAGAAAGTTGTTCTCGTCAGCAGCTATAGTTGCTTTTGTAGGTGCGATTCATTTGGATAATCTTGATGGAATAAGTGACGTTTTTTCTTTATGCAATTTGACTAATGAGGAATTTGTTGATTCTCTTCATAGACTACATAAGCAAGAAGTAGTTAATATTTTTAGAGAAAAAGCAGTCCGGTTTGCAGATCAATGCTTATCGGATTATCTGCTCTATTATGTTTTTATAAAGGAAAAGTGGATAAAGCTTTCTGACATGATTAGATATTCATTTAAAGTGAATAAAAAACAAACTATAGATTCAATCAATGTTATTACGACTCGATTTATTAATCAGGATAATCAAGACTATCTGTTTTCAGAAGTAAAAGAATTATGGGATGAGTTGTCAGAAACAGACCCTGTTTTTTTCTGGGAATACGTTAAAGTGTTTTATAGAGCAAATCCCACAGATGCTTTATTGTTAGTAAAAGACAAAATAAATAATACTTCACAGGTCAATGTCTCCGTGGAAAAACTAACAATAGATGATAGAAACAATTCCGTTAATGATGACATATTAACTGTTTTAGGAGGCTTTTCCGACACTGACGAATTATCAACAGCTCTTGATCTATTCTTCTTATACTATCAAAAGAGACCTGATTTGATAAACCAGTTTTATAACATTGCCACAACCTGCTATGGGTTCAATAAGAATTCTTTTAGATTTGATCACTATACCCTAAACATGTTTATTGAACGGCTGATTAAGGAATCTGATTATTGGCAGAACAGGTACATTTGCAGATTATTTGTAAGTATTGCCAAATATTTCCTCGGATTTCATTTTAACGGCATAGACAGCAAGTGCAGAGACAAGGTGATGTTTTACTACTTCGATTTGATAAGCACCAAGGGCGTTGAAGCTTATCGAAAAATGATTTGGAAAAACCTTATTACATTGTATGCTAATGAAATAGAAACAGAAGCTATCGAAGATATTCTGTATAATTACGGAAATCCGAGTAGCGAAAAAAGCAAAGAAATAATAGAAAATGATCAGCAGTATATTATTGATCTGCTTGTTCTCTTCAGTAAAAAAGAGTCATATTATTTTTGTTGCATTTTAAGACATCTTAAAAGTATATACAAGTATTCTAATATATCGCTAAAGACAGAATTCCTTGAATTTCTTAATACCAAAACTTTCAATTTATATAAAACATTTTCAACTGATGACGATGATGATGTATTTTTTTCAGAGAGAAATAGCAAGTTGAGAATGGCAGTGGAAAATTACATTTCTCCGTTTGATCGAGAAAACTTTTTCTATATTATCGACTTCTTCTGTAATTCAAAAGTGAATTTGGATTATCATTGTAATAATGCAATAAATATTGCATTTGAATATGTATTAAAATCCAAAGACTACTATCTTGATGCCCTACAATATTACTTTAATAATCTTTTTGCACAGAGACCTCTTGATCCTTATATACAGATTTCTTCTATGTTTGAGAAGTATTCAGACAGTGAGATTTACTCATTGTTGTCAACTATTCCAGACGATAATAGAAATACTTGGCAGTATTACTTTTTTGAACTCTTACCTGAAGCATACATTGATCCAGAACATTTACAGAAATGGTATGCATTTTTGAAAGATGATTCTGATAAATACATTTCTTCAACTTCAAACAGACGGCTTTTATTCTTAAAAAATTATACTGATATTGACAATGAAGTAATTATCAAGAGCTGTAACATTATCTTATCTAAACGTGAATATTCTGAGTTTATAGTAAGAAGCTATATTGATCTATTATTGAGCCCTCGGGAAGAAATGATACAGAACACCATCGAGATCTTTGAAGGGAATTATGAGCTGTTAAGTGAACTATATCTGTTCAACATTTCTCAAAGTCGACAAGAAGACTATCATGGCGAATTATTAAAAGCTATTTATGAAAAGCATCCCAAGATACTCAAGCTACTATTTGAAAAATGGTTTAATTATGATTCATTCATAACACATGATGATACCACCAAATTGAGCAAACTATTTGAACTTGATAATTACGAGGGTATTTTTGATAATATTATTGATAATATAATTAATACTGATAAAGGCACATTATATTTTCAAGAAGATGAGTTAAGCAGTATGGTTACTGTAGGAAATCTTATTGAACAGTGCAGGGACAGACCCGATAAATGGATCAAACATTTCATTAGGACTTACTACAATAATGAACAGAAAATAAGCTTGATCTCAGAAACTATTTTAGGGTTTAGTGAAGAAAGACGAATTGAATACATAAAAATGTTCTTATCATTCAATAAAGATATTAATGGATTCAAATCATGGAGGTTGTTTTCGCATTCTATGATGTGGTCTGGTAGTGAAGTGCCAATGATCCAAAAAAGAATTGATTACTTAAAACGTCTTTTGCCTTTATTGAATGGTTTGGATTATTTAAATCATCGCAAGTATATTGAAGATATAATTACAGATGAAAAAAGATATATGGATTATACTGAGATCAATGAGGTACTAAGAGGCTTATAGACAAATAATTAAGGATCATGAGTAAGCATCTATTCGAAAATTTTCAAAGCATATTCACCGTCGAGCTAGGAAGCTTTTGCAATTAAGGATAATGCGATTACCGTAACTATACCCTTCAACAAGCTCAACTTAGGGAATTCATCTGGAGGAATTCCACAAGTTATTCCACAAGATAATCCACAAGTTAAATTGTCCGGAGATACAATGATACAGGATAGAATCCTTGAGATTTGTGTCACACCGAAGAGTATTCTTGAAATAGCCGAATCGCTCGGATACAAATACAGAAAAACTGTGCATAAATATCTTGATCCTCTGCTGGAGCAGGGACGGCTTGCAAGAACTATTCCCGATAAGCCGAACAGCAAGAATCAGAAATATATCACGGTGAAATAAGCTGATGATATAATTGAATGGACCTGTCGGGATTCCCGGCACCCGGCAGGTCCATGGTCCAGCAGTATAAAAATGATTTGACATCTTTCTCGTCATGTGGACAAACCTGCGCATAATTGGGTCGTGGCTTCTTTATAAACCTGCGTATTGTTGAAAAGTACTATTTCATTTTTCAGAGATGCCAAAAAGTCTGTCCATTATTTGTCCTTAAAACACCCGCATTTCGCATCTTAAACAAGCGTTTAGTAATTTCGCTCAAACGTAGCAAAATAGGTGTTTATGAAAAGATAGCCAAAAGCTTATTTGTTTGATTTCGGGCAGCTTCATATAACTTTGTTGACCAAAAGTTGTCCAAGACAGGCTAAGACAGTGGAACATATCGTAAAAAAACTTTCAGTAAAAGCAGACCACATAATTATATCAAATACACTATATGAAACAGTAATGCAGTATGAGGTCAAAGCAAAACTGCAAGCCTTGCTAAAGAGAACGGTATAAACAATAAGAGCAATGCCCCCTCTCGCGGAGGACATTGCTCTTTTCTTTGCTATCAGCCCTTTTTCAGCTGTTTCCTTGCCTTCCTTATCTCCTTGTCCATTTCCTTCAACAGCTTGTCAAGCTCCTCGGCAATGATCTCCTTTGCTTGAAGTGCAAGATAGATCTTCGCAGCGACAGCCTTTCATAGAAATCATTAAATACACTTTTCGTGTCATATACCCTTTCCCCGAGCGATACGGCAAAGATTTTCCAAAACACATCATAGTTGGTCTGAATACCGTTGTTTTTTACCATAGCGGAAGTACCACTCCATATAGCATCGACAAGCTCCTGCTGTTCAAATCCGTAAGGAGCAAGTTTTTGAACAAGCAGTTTGAAATAACCTTTCGTAAATACATCGTTGTCCATCGGAAGGAGTGTACCGTCAAGATCGAATAATACTGTTGTGATACTCATATTTCTGCCTCACTATTCAGAGCAATTCCAGTCCGTAGGTCTTGACATCGCCGTTCACTGCATCAAATATCCATTCACCGACACTCCTGTCGTTTCCGAGCTTGTCGAACACGTTGGAAGATATGATTGTATGCTGGGTATTATGGGTTTCTGCATCTTCTCCGCAGCTCCAGATATAAATGCCTACATCGGGGATATTCGTCTGCAAGCCGTTCACCATTTCTTTCAGATCACGCTGGAAGTGATCGCCAAGCTCTTTGGTCTTATCCATTTTTCCACTGTCGATATAGGACTGATACTGCATCAGGGTATCATCACAATAGGAGCAGTCAAAGAGTATTTTCACGCTGTCACCACGCTTTTCGTGGAGTGCAGTCAGACTGTCGAGAACAAGGTTGTTAGTGGTCAGTCTGTCTGATATTTCAGCCGGAGCTTTCCACAAATTCACAGCCGTTTCGTGCCAGCCGTCATAAAGCAGGAGCGAGCTGTCAACGCAGACGGTCACATTTTCAGCGCTGGGAAAACGGTCGATCACATCATCAGCCAACAAAGAGGTCGCAAATCCACCTGCCGAAAAGCCTGTTACAAGCAGCGTGTCAGGCTCTCCGATATACTGCTTGACCTGTTCCACATAAGCGGAGTAATTGCTGTACCCTGTGTGATACACAGTCTTTTTGCCCTCGTAAGTTCCCGTGCCTGCGTGAAAATCGCCGGTCGCATAGGGAATCACGATAAAGCTCCAGTCCTTAAACGGATTCTCCTCCGCTGTGCTGCCGATACCGCCCTGTGCGACAAAGTCCTGTGCCGTCATATTGGTCGCATAGAACTCTTTGCCACCCTCGGAAGTCTCAGGGGTGATGCTCACACCGCCGCCAAAGAAATATACGACGACTTTGTTTTCCGTACCCTTGCGGAAGATACCGTGCCATTCGCTGCCGTCCGAGGACTTTGCGCCGTCCACTTCAACCTCGTACCACTTGCCGATCTCAGGTTCATCTTTGAGCTTCGGGAATGTTTTGAGAAATGTCAGCTTCAGAAGAATAAAAATGCCTATTGCAATCACTAAAATAATAATTCCGATGATGACAAGCACCTTTTTCAGTTTGCTTTTCGGTTTTGTGTTCTCCATAATAACGCCTCCTCTTATGTATTCGCTTCAAGAAACGCAAGCACTCTGTCGAATGCGTCCTTTGCCGTTTCATCGTTTCTTTCGTTTGCAACAAAACAATGGGGTTTTTCCTCCCCCTTTTCCGCATAAGGATCAACAAGCTCATTCCTGACACCAAGCGCATCGAGCTTATCGTGCATTTCGTTCATATCGTAACGGTATTCACTGCCGAGCATGATCGAGGACGGATAATCACTTGTCATGTGAGGAATACAGTCATAACAGTTCAGTTCGTCTTTGTTCAGAAAAATCGAGCCTTTCACATAGTTGCCCACAAGAAATTTGCAGGCAAGTGTAAAGCTCTCATAGTCAAGCGGAGCATCATCAGCCACGATCGCACATACTTGTTCGGGAGTAAGTGCAGGAGATATACCGAGCAATTTGGCATATTCGGGTGCTGTGATAACAGTTCCCATCTGGCAGGATATGATTGCTCCTGCCGAAGAACCCATAAGAATGACCTTATCCATGTTCAGATGATATTCCTCGCTATGCTCCATGATATATGAAAACGCCTGATTCGCCTGTATCAGCGGAACGGGAAAATGCTCGTCGGGTACAAGAGCGTAGTCCACATTGACGATATTGTATCCGGCTGCGCAAAGATCGTCTATTAGAGCAGTCGCTTCATTTGCGGCAAGCGGATCGCCCATATTCTTGCTGCCTGCAAAGAAACCGCCGCCGTGGAAATAGAACAGCGTAGGTCTGTCGGCTTCTCTGTTTTCATCGGGATAAATGATGTCAAGAAAGCTGTTCGGGTAGTCCTTTGCATATTCGATCTCGCTGATAAGATACTGTCCGTTTTCTTTCAAGCCGTTCTGCGGTTCGTTCAGAGGTTCAAAGGAGTTGAGCGGTTTTCCGTTGTCAGCCATTTTTTGAATGAAGCCCACAACAATCTGTGTGTGCGTAGCTGCGATGAAGAATCCGCCGATGCACAGTATGACTATAACAGACAGAACAATCAATATGACTTTGAGTGCTTTATGCTTCTTTGCTGTACCTTTTTCCATAGTGACCACCCTTTCTTATCAAATGCTTGACAAAACTGCTTTTCTATGATACTATAATATCATAAAACGGCTGCAAAGTCAATAAAATTGGGAAAATGATACTATTTGGCGAAATAGTATCATCAGGCAGAAAGGAAGAACGGAAAATGTCGGAATATGTGACCTCAGCCTACGGCGAAGCGCTGTTCAAGCTGATGAAAAAGAAGAACATCGAAAAGATCACCGTGGACGAGCTTTGCGAGGAAGGCGGCATCGGCAGAGCGACCTATTTTCGCAATTTCAAATCAAAGGACGAGATCATCACTGCTTACATCATCATGAAGTGGCGAGATTACGAGCGTGAACACAGGCTCAAAGAGCATCAGTTGAGTGACAGTTACCGTGTCAGGCGGTATTTTGATTTTTGCTATTCACTGCGTAAAAAGAACGACCTCATCATCGGGCAAGGGCATCACGGAGCGATCCTGTCGGCTTATGAGGTCATCATGACCGACAGTGACACCGAGCAGTCCATTGACACCTACGAAAGCTACTACCTTGCCTATGGGCTTTTCGGTATCTTCATGAAATGGGCAAAAGGCGGTTATGCCGAGTCAGTGCAGGAGATGACGCAGATCGTGGTGGAGAGGATATTTGCAGGAAATATGGAATAAATGAAGCCCTGAGAAATGCTTATCGGTAAGCAGATCTCAGGGCTTTTTCTGTTATTCAGTTCCAAAAGGGTATGCTGTCATTGTGGCGCGCGCCATAATGCTTAAACGGACTTGTTCGGAACGATTTATGGTTGCGCCAATACCCTACGGGCTATCGACAAGCATATATACTTAGCGAAAATGTTATTTTTGCACATCTCATACAGTACCCTTCATAGGGTGACCAAAATGGGATCTCGACATTTTTTGTTCCACGCTCCGGAATGATAGAACATTACAGACATTCCCATAGCGACTGTCCAGCCGAGCGGCCAGGCAAGCCATATACCTGTTGTCCCGAAGAATACGGACAATATCTTAGCAAATACAACACGAAGTATCAGGTCGGTGAATGTCGCAGCCATAAACTGCTTCATCATTCCTGCACCCCTCA